>Ga0256843_1000091_pt1 | contig 75473 bp, 51 predicted proteins | sample AlvinellametaG_FD_191572 | JGI IMG/M metagenome (GOLD analysis project Ga0256843, IMG submission 191572) | Pompeii worm associated microbial communities from hydrothermal vent at the East Pacific Rise, Pacific Ocean - Alvinella | ecosystem: Host-associated > Annelida > Integument > Unclassified ... | reverse complement strand
CAGTAGTTGATGTTAAAGTATTTACTAAAAAAGGGTACGAAAAAGATGAAAGAACTAAACAAGCTTTTGAAGAGGAAAAAGCTCAATTAGATCTTGAACACCATGATAGATTATTGATGCTTGATAGAGAAGAGACTCTAAGAATTAATAAGCTGTTAGCTTCAAATCCTTTAGATAAAGCTGTAGAGATTGGGGATGAATCGTATAAAAAAGGTGATACTTTAACAGTAGAAATTTTAGAAAATGTAAATAGATTTGCTATGAAAAAAGTTGTATCTTCTTACTCAAAAGAGACTCAAAAAGAGTACAACAATATTAAAGAGTATTTTATTAAGCAAAAAGCTGACTTAAGAGAGGAGCATGAAGAGAAACTTGCTGTACTTGAACATGATGATATTTTAAAATCTGGTGTTATTAAACAAGTAAAAGTATATATTGCTACTAAAAGAAAAATAAAAGTTGGTGATAAAATGGCAGGGCGACATGGTAATAAAGGTATTGTTTCAAATATCGTACCAGAAGTTGATATGCCATATATGGAAGATGGATCTACTGTTGATGTTATTTTAAATCCACTAGGGGTTCCATCACGGATGAATATAGGTCAGATTCTTGAAGTACATTTAGGTATTGCAGGTAAGAGACTTGGTTACCAAATTCAAGAGATGTTTGAAGCAAAAAGAGATAATTTTGTAAAAGAACTTAGAGAAAAAATGATTGCTATTGCTGATGTTGCAAAACTTATGAATGGTAAAGAGTTCTTAAATAATTTAACAGATGAAGAGTTGATCGAATATGGTAGAGACTGGACAAAAGGTGTAAGATTTGCAACATCTATTTTTGACGGTGTTAAACAACATGAATTTGACAAATTGTTTGAATTAGCAAAAATGGACAGTGATGGTAAAACTGTGTTATATGATGGTATGACTGGTGAAAAAATGAAAGAGAGAGTTAATGTTGGTTGTATGTATATGCTTAAACTTCATCACTTGGTTGATGAAAAAGTTCACGCAAGATCAACTGGACCTTACTCGCTTGTAACACAACAACCTGTTGGTGGTAAGGCACTATTTGGTGGTCAAAGATTTGGAGAGATGGAAGTTTGGGCATTAGAAGCTTATGGAGCTACTTCAGTTCTTAAAGAGATGCTTACAATCAAATCAGATGATGTAGAGGGTAGAACTAAAGCATACAGATCAATAGCAAATGGTGAAAATGTACCAAGTTCTGGTGTACCAGAAACATTTTTTGTATTAACAAAAGAGCTTCAAGCATTAGGGCTTGATGTAGAGATTTATGAAGAGGGGACTGAAGATAATGAGTAGTAATGAAACTGTATTAAAACCAATTGAAATTAAAGAGTCAGAAAGACCAACAGATTTTTCGGCGTTTCAATTAAAAATTGCATCTCCAGAGAAGATCTTATCATGGTCATCAGGTGAAGTTAAAAAACCTGAGACAATTAACTATAGAACTTTAAAACCAGAAAGAGATGGTCTTTTTTGTGCTAAAATATTTGGTCCTGTAAAAGATTATGAGTGTCTTTGTGGTAAATATAAAAAGATGAGATATAAAGGTGTAGTTTGTGAAAAATGTGGTGTTGAAGTAACATCTACAAAAGTTAGACGACACAGAATGGGGCATATTGATTTAGTTGCTCCTGTTGCTCATATCTGGATGGTTTCTTCACTTCCAAGTAGAATTGGTACACTTCTTGGTGTTAAATTAAAAGATCTAGAAAGAGTATTATACTATGAAGCTTATATGGTAAAAGAACCTGGTGAAGCATTCTATGATAATGAAAAAGCAAAACCTGTTTTAAAATACGATATCTTAAATGAAGAGCAATACAGAACTATAAATGATCACTTTGAACACACAGGTTTTGAAGCACAACTTGGTGGAGAGGTTGTTAGAGATTTATTAGAAAATCTTGATTTAATTGAATTATTAAAACAACTTAAAGATGATATGGGTGCTACTAAGTCTGAAGCAAAAAGAAAAACTTTAATTAAAAGATTAAAAATAGTTGAAAACTTTTTAAATTCTGGGAATAGACCTGAGTGGATGATGCTTACAAAGTTACCAGTACTTCCACCTGATTTAAGACCACTTGTTGCATTAGATGGTGGTAAATTTGCTGTATCTGATGTAAATGATCTATATAGAAGAGTTATAAATAGAAATAACAGACTTAAAAGATTAACTGAACTTGATGCTCCAGAGATTATTATTAGAAATGAAAAAAGAATGCTTCAAGAAGCAGTTGACGCTTTATTTGATAATGGTAAAACTGCAAATGCAGTAAAAGGTGCAAACAAAAGACCACTTAAATCTTTATCTGAGATTATTAAAGGTAAGCAAGGCCGATTTAGACAAAACTTACTTGGTAAAAGGGTTGACTTCTCTGGTAGATCTGTAATTGTTGTTGGACCTAACTTAAGAATGGATCAGTGTGGACTTCCTAAGAAAATGGCACTTGAACTATTTAAGCCACACCTTATGGCTAAATTAGAAGAGAAAGGTTATGCTACAACTTTAAAATCTTCAAAAAGATTAATTGAAGCAGAAACAAATGAAGTTTGGGAGTGTTTAAGTGAAGTAGTTGATGAGTATCCTGTATTACTAAACAGAGCACCAACTCTACATAAACTTTCTATACAAGCGTTTCACCCAACACTGATTGATGGTAAAGCTATACAGTTACACCCACTAGTGTGTGCTGCATTTAATGCCGATTTCGATGGTGATCAAATGGCTGTGCATGTACCATTGTCACAAGAGGCTATTGCTGAAGCAAAAGTACTTATGATGAGTAGTATGAATATCCTTTTACCAGCTTCAGGACGAGCTATTGCTGTTCCTTCTCAAGATATGATTTTAGGTATTTACTACCTATCATTAGAAAAAAGTGGAGTAAAAGGTGAACATAAACTATTTGCAGATTTAAATGAAGCAAAAATGGCATTAGAAACTGACAATGCTGATCTTCATGCAAAGATTAGAACAATGGTAGATGGTAGAGTTATTCATACTACAGTTGGAAGATTATTTATAAAAGATATTTTACCAGATTTTGTTCCTGTTGAATTATGGAATAAAATTTTAAAGAAAAAAGATATTGGAACGTTGGTTGATTATATCTATAAACATGGTGGATATGAAGTAACTCCAAAATTCTTGGATAATTTAAAAAATCTAGGTTTTAAATATGCTACAAATGCAGGTATATCTATCTCTATTGATGATATTAGAGTACCAGAATCAAAAGTGGATCATGTTGCTAAATCTAAAAAAGAAGTTATTGAAGTACAAAAACAATTTGGTCAAGGTTTATTAACAGAGCAAGAAAGATACAATAAAATTATTGATATCTGGACTGGAGTTAACAATAAACTTGGAACAGAGATGATGGAGCTTGTTGAAACTGATAAAGATGGATTTAACTCTATTTATATGATGGCTGATTCAGGGGCAAGAGGATCTGCTGCACAAATTAGACAGCTTGCAGGTATGAGGGGTCTTATGGCTAAGCCAGATGGATCTATTATTGAAACACCAATTCTTTCTAACTTCCGTGAAGGTTTAAATGTACTTGAGTACTTTATCTCTACTCACGGTGCTAGAAAAGGACTTGCGGATACTGCACTTAAAACTGCAAATGCCGGATACTTAACAAGAAAGCTTATTGATGTATCACAAAATGTTAGAATTGCAAAAGAGGATTGTGGAACTCACGAAGGTATTGAAATTACTGATATTAGTAGTGGTAATGATCTAATTGAGTCTTTAGAAGAGAGAATCACAGGTAGAGTTATAGCTGAAGATATTATCGATCCAATCTCTAATGAGATCTTATTTACTGAAGGTACACTAATAAGTGAAGAGGATGCAAAAGTTGTAACTGAAGCAGGAGTTAAATCTGTAGTAATTAGAACACCTTTAACTTGTAAAGATGAGCATCTTTGTGCAAAATGTTATGGTTTAAATCTTGGTGAGCAAAGAAAAGCAAATCCAGGTGAGGCTGTTGGGGTACTTGCAGCACAATCTATTGGTGAGCCAGGTACTCAGCTTACTCTTAGAACATTCCACGTTGGGGGAACTGCAAGTGCAACTCAAACTCAAAGTGAATTAAGAGCTACAACTGAAGGGTTTATTAGATATTACAATATTGATACTTATATCAATAGAGATAATGAAGAGATTATTGCAAACAGAAGAAATGCTGCAATTTTATTGGTTGAACCAAAAATCAATGCACCATTTAAAGGTGAGATAAAAATTGAAACTATTCATGAAGAGATTGTAATAACATTAACTTCAAAAGATGAAAAGAAAATGTTCCACCTTAGACGAGGTGATGTAGCAAAACCAAATGAATTAGCCGGAGTTTCTGGAAAAATTGAGGGTAAACTATATCTTCCATATAAAAACAGTGATATTGTAGAGAAAAATGATTCTATCGTTGAGATGATCAAAGATGGTTGGAATGTACCAAACAGAATCCCATATGCTTCAACTTTAAAAGTTGAAAATGGAGCCCCTGTAACTAAAACAATAGTTGCTAAGTCAAAAGGTAATGTTAAATTTTACAAATTAAATGGTGATTATTTAGAGAGATTTACAGATATCAAAGATGGACATATAGTAACTGAAAAAGGTCTGTTTGCTGTTATTGTAGATGGTGAGGACAGAGAAGCATTAAGACACTATATATCAAGAGATTCAATTGTAAAAATTGATGATGATTCAGCTACTGAACCAACTACAGTTATAGCAGAACCTGCAAATAATGAAAGTGTAGTATTAGCACAATGGGATCCATATTCAAATCCAACTATTGCAACTCAAGCTGGTGTTGTTGCATTTGAAGATATTATTCCTGGTATTACAGTATCAGAACAATATGATGAAGTAACTGGTCAAAGTAAATTGGTTGTAAATGAGTATTACCCATCTAATTACAAACCATCTATTATTATTGCTGGTGTAGGTGATAATATTGTAAAATATGCACTTGAAGCAAAAACTGCATTGGCTGTAAATGAGGGTGATAAAATTGAAGTAGCTGATATTATTGGACGAACTCCAAAAGCTACTCAAAAATCAAGCGATATTACTGGGGGTCTTCCAAGAGTTTCTGAGTTATTTGAAGCTAGAAGACCAAAAAATATAGCTGTACTTGCATCATTTGATGGAGTTGTTAGTTTTGGTAAACCTTTAAGAAACAAACAAAGACTTATTATTACTGATGAGACTGGACAAAAAACTGAGCATATGATTGAAAAATCAAAAGCTATTCTTGTAAGAGAGGGTGAGTTTGTACATGCTGGTGAGGCATTAACTGATGGTCAAATTGCTTCACATGATATTTTAAGAATTTTAGGTGAAAAAGCACTTCATTACTTTATTGTATCAGAAGTACAAGGAGTATATAGATCTCAAGGGGTTAATATTGCAGATAAACATATTGAGGTTATTTTATCTCAAATGTTAAGACAAGTTGTAATTGTTGATAGTGGAGATACTAAATTTATTATTGGAGATATGATCTCTAAGAAAAGATTTAAAATTGAAAATGAAAAGATAATTAGAATGGGTGGAGAGCCTGCTATTGCTGAACCTTTATTATTAGGTATTACAAGAGCTGCTGTTACATCTGATTCTATTATCTCATCAGCATCATTCCAAGAGACAACAAAAGTATTAACAGAAGCTGCAATCAGTGCTAAAATGGATATGCTAGAAGATCTTAAAGAGAATGTTGTAATTGGTAGAACAATACCAGTTGGAACAGGACTTTATAAAGATCAAAAAATTAAATTCGCAGATCACGAATAGTAAATAATCTAGTTGAGGATTTTATCCTCAACTAAAACACATAAACAGATGAGTTTGATTCTATTACTTTCAATATTTATTGCCTTAGAGTTATTTGAATCAAATTGGCAAAAATCTACACACTTTATAGGTTTAATTAAAAACAACTACTTGGTATATAAAAAATCTATATTTTTATATTTTTTATTAAATCCAACTTTTTTTTATGCTTTATATCTTAGTATTGTTTTAAATAATTTTAACTTTTGGATGAGTAGTATTGTTATTATGAAGTTTATTGATATTAGTTTTAGATTATTTTTATTATCTAAAATTGACAATGATGAACCAATCGATAAATATATACCAATGAATTTTGCTATAAGCTTACCACTTAGATATATAAATACATTAATATATCCTACAATGTTTTTATTGGCACTTATATAAATCATATAAACTTTTTTTAAGCTAAAATTAAATAAAATACGGAACTTTTTAGAAAACTTTCAATGCACTGTTTCTCTAGAATGGCAGTATCGTCTTGACAGTATGTCGAGGTTACGAGAAGCATGAGCACTGCTTTAAATGCTCAAACCAAGAAGAGACAACTAAATTCAGTATCAAAATGATTTTATTGTCAAAAAAAATAAAAGGGAAAAAATGCCTACAATTAATCAGCTTATTAGAAAAGAGCGAAAAAAAGTGGTTAAAAAATCTAAATCACCTGCTTTAGAAAAATGTCCACAAAGAAGAGGTGTATGTACAAGAGTATATACAACAACACCAAAGAAACCTAACTCGGCTTTAAGAAAAGTTGCAAAAGTTAGATTGACAACTGGTTATGAAGTTATTTCATATATTGGTGGTGAGGGTCACAACCTTCAAGAACATAGTATTGTTTTAGTACGAGGTGGTAGAATCAAGGATTTACCTGGGGTTAAATATCATATCGTTCGTGGTGCTTTAGATACAGCTGGTGTTGCAAACAGAACTGTTGCAAGATCTAAGTATGGTACTAAAAAGCCAAAAAAATAAGTAAAAGGATTAGATAATGAGAAGAAGAAAAGCTCCCGTAAGAGAAGTAATGGCTGATCCTATTTACAACAGTAAATTGATCACTAAGTTTATAAACACAATTATGTTAGATGGTAAAAAATCTGTAGCACAAAAAATTATGTATGGTGCAATTGCAAACCTTGATGCTAGAGGTGAAGAAAAAGGTATTGAGATCTTTGAAAGAGCATTAGAAAATGTTAAACCACTTTTAGAGGTAAAATCTAGAAGAGTTGGTGGAGCTACTTATCAAGTGCCAATCGAAGTTAGACCTGTAAGAAGACAAACTTTAGCACTTAGATGGATTGTTGATGCATCTAGAAAAAGAAATGAGCGAACTATGGTAGATAGACTTGCTAATGAACTTTTTGAAGCTGCAAATGAAAGAGGAGCTTCATTTAAGAAGAAAGAAGATATCCATAAAATGGCTGAAGCAAATAAAGCATTTGCTCACTATAGATGGTAATAGGATAAAATTATGGGAAGAGAAACACCACTTAGTAGACTTAGAAATATTGGTATTGCTGCACATATTGATGCAGGAAAAACTACAACAACTGAAAGAATTTTATTCTATACAGGTGTTGAACATAAAATTGGTGAAGTACATGATGGTGCTGCAACAATGGACTGGATGGAGCAAGAGCAAGAAAGAGGTATTACAATTACATCTGCTGCTACTACTTGTCACTGGACTCATCCAAAAACAAAAGAGGATCTAATGATCAACATCATTGACACTCCGGGTCACGTTGACTTTACAATTGAAGTTGAGAGATCTATGAGAGTTCTTGATGGTGCTGTTGCAGTATTTTGTTCAGTTGGTGGAGTACAACCACAATCTGAAACAGTTTGGAGACAAGCTAATAAATATAGAGTTCCAAGAATGATTTTTGTTAATAAAATGGATAGAACTGGTGCTGATTTCTTTATGGTTGAAGAGCAAGTTTCTTCAAGACTTAAAGCAAATCCTGTACCTATTCAAATCCCTATTGGAGCTGAAGAAAACTTTGCTGGTGTAGTTGACCTTGTTCAAATGAAAGCTATCGTTTGGGATCAAGATGCAGCTATGGGATCTAATTACCATGTTGAAGAGATACCAGAAGATTTACTTGAAAAAGCTCAAGAGTATAGAGAAAAAATGGTAGAAGCTGCTGCTGAAACTAGTGAAGAGCTTATGAACAAATATTTTGAAGGTGAAGAGTTAACTGAAGATGAGATCATAGCAGGGATTAAAAAAGGTTGTTTAGATATGACTATCACTCCTATGACTTGTGGTACAGCATTTAAAAACAAAGGTGTACAAACTTTACTTGATGCTGTTGCTATGTATTTACCATCTCCACTTGAAGTTGAAGATATTAAAGGTGAAACTCAAGATGGTGAGCCTGTAATTGTTGAATCAACTGACAATGGTGAAGTAGCTGCACTTGCATTTAAAATTATGACAGATCCATTTGTTGGTCAGTTAACATTTACAAGAGTATATAGAGGTATCTTACAATCAGGTACTTATGTTCTAAACTCAACTAAAATGAAAAAAGAGAGAATCGGAAGACTTCTTAAAATGCATGCTATTAAAAGAGAAGAAGTTTCTGAATTATATGCTGGTGAAATTGGTGCAGTTGTTGGACTTAAAAATACAATTACTGGTGATACACTTGCAAGTGAAAAAGATCCAGTTATTTTAGAAAGAATGGATTTCCCAGAACCAGTTATCTCTGTTGCAGTTGAACCAAAAACTAAAGCTGACCAAGAAAAAATGGGTATCGCTTTAGGAAAATTAGCACAAGAAGATCCATCATTTAGAGTTGAAACAGATGAAGAATCTGGTCAAACTATTATTTCTGGAATGGGTGAACTTCACCTTGAAATTCTTGTAGATAGAATGAAAAGAGAATTTAGTGTTGAAGCTGAAGTTGGTGCACCACAAGTTGCTTATAGAGAAACTATTAAAAATGGTGTTCAACAAGAGTACAAATATGCTAAACAATCTGGTGGTAAAGGTCAATATGGTCATGTTTACCTAAAAATTGATCCTATGAGTGCTGAAGAGACTAATGAAGAAGGTTTTGAGTTTATCAACGAAGTAAAAGGTGGAGCTATTCCTAAAGAATATATTCCAGCTGTTGAAAAAGGTTGTAGAGAAACTATGCAAGGTGGTATCTTAGCTGGTTATCCAATGGTTGATATTAGAGTAACTGTTTATGACGGTTCTTACCATGATGTAGATTCATCTGAGATGGCATTTAAACTTGCTGCTTCTATGGGATTTAAAGCTGGTTGTAGACAACCTGCAGCACAAGCTTGTATCTTAGAGCCTATGATGAGAGTTGAAGTTGAAACTCCTGAAGATTATATGGGTGATGTTATTGGTGATATCAATAAAAGAAGAGGACAAGTACAATCTATGGATGATAGAGCTGGTGTTAAACTAGTAGTTGCTCTTGTTCCATTAGCAGAGATGTTTGGATACTCTACAGACTTAAGATCTATGTCTCAAGGTAGAGCTACATACTCTATGATTTTTGATCAATATATGGAAGTTCCAAAAAATGTTGCTGATGAAATCATGAAAAAGAGAAATGGTTAAAACCGTTAAGCAAAAGCCAACTGCTTGGCTTTTGTAGGTTTTAACGAGATTTTCTATATTTGAGCGAATGCGAAAATAGAAAATGTCCGTTCCTTTCAACCAAAGGTTGACCCAAAATCCAACTGCTTGGCTTTTAAAAAAGGTCCCATCTATATGGGGCCTTTTTTTATATCAAATAAATCTAAATAAGTTATAATTAAGTTTTTTAAAATATAAAATACCTATTTTATGGGACTTCTAAAATATTTATTACTTATAATATACTTAAAATGATACACTTTTAATCTATAATAAAGCTAAACTTATATATAATCTCAAACTTTAAAAAATATAGGAGATAGATTTGTTTGGTAATTTAACCGATTCTATTAAAAATACAGTTAATAAAATTAGATTTAGAGATGATGTAAATGCTTTAAAAAAAGCGATAACTGAGCTTAAAAAATCATTACTTAAATCTGATGTACATCATAAAACTACTAAACAACTATTAAATGCTGTTGAGATAAATACTAAAGCAAATGGTATTGGTCAAGAGTCATTTTTAAAAGCTTTACAAAAAGAGCTAACTTCTATATTAACAACATCTGGGAACCAAGGTTTTGTATTTAGTGCAAAATCACCAGTAACAACTATTTTGATGACGGGACTTCAAGGTAGTGGTAAAACAACAACTACAGGTAAATTAGCAACCTATTTAAAACAAAGAAATAAAAAAGTTTTAGTTGCAGCTGCAGATTTACAAAGACTTGCTGCAGTTGAACAATTAAAACAGATTGCGCAACAAATTGAAGTAGATATTTATTATGATGAAAATGAGAAAGATCCTGTAAAAATAGCAAAAGCAGCTCAACAAAAAGCAAAAGATGGTGCTTATGATGTATTACTTATAGATACAGCTGGTCGATTGGCTATTGATGAAGAGTTGATGGATCAATTAAAAGATATTAAAAACAGTATTGAAGTTGATGAGATATTTTATGTAGCAGATGCATTAACAGGTCATGATGCAACAAAAACAGCTGCAACATTTAAAGAGAAAATTGGAATAGATGGTGTAATTTTATCAAAATTTGATGGTGATACAAAAGGTGGAGTTGCACTATCTATTGCTCATCAAGTTGGAGTGCCATTAAGATTTATTGGTATGGGTGAAAAGATGCCAGATCTTGAGGTATTTATACCTGAGAGAATTGTATCAAGACTTATGGGTGCAGGAGATATTGAAGGATTAGCAGAGAAAACAGCAGCTATAATAGATCCTAAAAAAGCAAAAGATATTACTAAAAAGATTAAAAAGGGTGAGTTTAATTTTAATGACTTTTTAGATCAACTAGAGATGATGAAAAAAATGGGTAGTATGAAATCTATAATTGGTATGATTCCAGGAATGGGAGCAATGGCAAATCAATTAAAAGATTTGGATATGGAAAACTCTACAGAGATTAAAAGAATAAAAGCGTTAATTAGCTCTATGACTAAAAAAGAGAGAGAAAACCCATCATTACTTAATCTTAGTAGAAAAAGAAGAATTGCAAAAGGGGCAGGTTTATCTGAAATGCAGGTAAATAAGATACTTAAGCAGTTTAAAAATGCTTCTAAGATGGCAAAAAAACTTAGTTCTAAAGGTGGTATGAAGGGGATGCAAAATATGCTTTCTCAAATGCAAGGTGCTGGTGGCCCTAATATACCAAGATAATGAAATAATTAGTATTGATGTATGTATTTAAATAAAATATATATGTCAATACTAATACAAATAAAAAAAGGAATAATATGACAGTAATTAGATTAACAAGAATGGGTAGAAAGAAAAAACCATTTTACAGAATCGTTGTAACAGATAGTAGAAAAAGAAGAGATAGTGGTTGGATTGAATCAATTGGTTACTATAACCCAGTTGTTGAACCAAAAGTTCTTAAAATTGATGAAGATAGATTAAACTACTGGTTAAGTGTTGGTGCTAAACCAAGTGATAAAGTTAAAAAACTTACTTCAAAATAATTAAACGCTTATGATTAAAGATTTTGTACAATGCTACGCTAAGTTGATCGTAGCTAATCCAGATGATGTTGAAGTAACTATTAATGAAGTTGATTCTACTTTTTCCGAAATAACAATAAAAGCTAATAGTGAAGATATTGGTAAAATTATTGGTAAAAACGGAAATATGATAAATGCTTTAAAAACTATGGTAAATGGTTGCAAAGCAAAAGATGGAATTTCATACAAAATACAGGTCATAAGTGAATAATAAAATCTCATCTGAATTAATATATGTTGCTAAACTTGGCAAAACTGTTGGTCTTAAAGGTCAGCTAAAATTATATATTGATTCAGATTTTCCAGATCAATTTAGATCTGGAGCTACATTTACTACAAATAAAAATAAAACACTTACAATACAGCAGTATAACTCTAAAAATGATACAGTAAAATTTGTAGGAATTGATACTATTGAAGATGCTAAAAAACTAGTAACACAACAACTTTTTGTAACACAAGAGCAAACAAGAGAAAATTGTAATTTAGATGATAAACAGTTTTTTTGGTTTGATTTAATTGGTTTGGAGTTGGTTGAGGATGGTAAAGTATTGGGTAGTGTTAAAGAGATACATAGATATCCAATTGATGATTATCTTGAGATAACTACAACTAAGCAACTTGTAGAGGAAGGATTATCTAAATCTTTTTTAATTCCATACAACGATAATTTTATAAAAAAAGTAGATACTGTTTCTAAGAGAATAGATGTAATTAACTCTTATGATATATTATTATCAAGTTAAAAACTACATCTTTTATTAAACTCCTCTTTTGTAAACTCAATTTTAAAAGCATCATTTACAACACTGCTATTGATTTTTTTAACTAAATCATCTCTTTTATTTTCATCATTAAATGGACCAATAAATATTTGTGTTTTATTGTTTTTATATGCACATACAGATATTCTTGCATCAATTGCTTTTACCTGATTTATAAATGATTTATATAATTTATATTTTAGTGTTGCTACTTGTATAAATTTTAAAAACTCCTCACCTTTGTATACAGGTTTTTTCTGTATAGTAGTTTTTGGTTTTTCCAAAATCTGTTTGGTTGCAGTTTGAGAAATTGGATTTTCTTTTTTCATATCTTGTTCATTTGCTATAGTTTCTTCATTGGTTTTATTATCTTTTATGTTATCACCGTTTGCTTCTACTTCTTTTATAGTTGTTTTTTCTTCTATAGCTTCTGTATTGGAAGTTTTTGTTTCTTGTTTAACTGTTTCTTCTATAACAGTTTGCTTTTCCTCTTCTTGAGCTTGAGAATTAACTTTATTATCAACTATATTAGTTGTTTCTTCTTTTTTTATATTTTCATCTTTTTTTGGTTGTTGTGGTTTTTTTTCTTCTTTTGGTTTAGTCTCTTCTACTTCATCTAGAACCAATTCATATTTAGTTAATAGACTTAATTTTCTATTTAATCTATTTATATTTATATCTGAAGGTTTAAAGTGATATTTTTTATCTTTTTTAATCTCTTTTTGTGTTTTTGTTTTTTGTACAGGTTGAGGCTCTGGATCAAAATAACCCATAAAATATAGTACAGCACCAATGATAACTATTAAAAATAATAATCCTACAACTGCTATTAATATTTTTTGAATTTTTCCTAGTTTTCGTTGTACTTCATATTCTTGTGTATCTTCATCTTCTGTATCATTTTGTTCAATTGTTTGTGTTTGAGATTCCTCATCTAAATCTTTATTTTCATCAATTTCAACCAATTCAAGTTCAGATGAATCTTCTTTGGTATTATCTTTTTCTAGTTCTTCATTGGCCATTAAATTGTTTCTCTTTTTTCTTTTTGTTTATTTAAAATTCTTTCTTTATTTTTTAGATAATATTCTCGTCTATATTTTCTTAATTCCTCTTTTTTTCTTTCTCTGTACTCTTTGTCATACTCCAATCTTTTATCTCTATTTTTCTTGTAGTATTCCTGTTTTTTTAGTCTATACTCTTGAAGTTTTGCAACAATTTGACTTTGCCTATCATCAATATGTAGTTTTTGCTTTTTTGCTATATCTTTAATAGCTTGAGCAAAATTTCCACTGTATAGCTCTTTATCATAATCTATAGCTTCTATATTACTATCATGATGTTTTTTTAGTTGAGATTCTAATTTCTTTTTGAGATAATATTTTCTTTTTTTTGCTTTATGCTCTTGAAAATTTTTTTCTCTTAATCGTTTTAGTTCTTCTAAATTCATTTAATATCTAATAATTTAATCTTATCGTTTTAGCCTATTTACAATATCTAACATTTGATCTGTAGTAGTTATCGCTTTAGAGTTTGATTCATATGCTCTTTGAGCTGTAATTAAATCTACCATTTCATTTACTAGTTCTACATTTGATGATTCAAGCATAGATTGTCTAATGCCACCAAACGCATCTTGTGATGGTGTTCCAACAATAGGTTCACCTGATACCTCCGTGGCCATAAACATTGTTTGACCATAAGGAGATAATCCAGCAGGATTTATAAAGTCAGCTGTTTGGATTTGTCCAAATTGTTGAGTTGTCCCATCTACTGGATTTTTTGCTGTAACAATACCATCTTGACCTATAGAGATATCAACATAATTTTGTGGAATATTAATTTCTGGTTCAAGTTTATATCCATTTCCATCAACTATTGTACCCTCATTATCAAGTTTAAATGCACCATTTCTTGTATAGGCTAGCTCCCCATTTGGAAGTGTAATTTGAAAAAAACCTTTCCCTTCAATTGCCATGTCAAGTGAGTTTCCAGTGATTTTCATATTTCCTTGATTAAACTCTTTTTGAATACCTGAGATTCTAACTCCAAGTCCTACATCAATACCTGTTGGGTTATTTGTAGTTGCTGTTGTTGCACCTGCAGTATAATTTAAAGTCTCATACATAAGATCTTGAAACTCTGCTCTATCTTTTTTAAAACCAGTTGTATTTACATTTGCAATATTGTTTGATGTAACATCAATTTGATATTGTTGTGCATTCATACCAGCAGCTGCAGTATATAAACCTCTTACCATGATAGTTCCCCTTTGGTGTAATTAGTATGATTATATTTAAAGAACATTTAAAATTAGATTAAATTAAATATTCTTACTTAAGTAATAATTTAAAACAAATTAAATATAATGTATTTGAAAAAATAAAGTTTAAATAATTAAAGAGGTATTTATATGAAAATATTGATTGTAGATGATAGTTCGACAATGAGAAGAATTATTGGTAATGTAGTACAACAATTGGGTCATTCAAAAGAGGATTTTGATGAAGCCGAAGATGGTGTTAAAGCATGGAAACTATTGAATGAATCACAATATGATATCGTATTAACAGATTGGAATATGCCTAATATGAATGGTTTGGAGCTTGTAAAAAAAATAAGAGCTGGTGGACCACATCAAAAAACTCCAATCATTATGATTACTACAGAAGGTGGTAAAGGGGAAGTTATTACTGCACTTAAGGCTGGAGTAAATAACTACATAGTAAAACCATTTAGTGCAGAAGTACTAAAAGAGAAACTTGATGGTGTATTAAAAAAATAAATAATATTAGGAATACAATATGAGTATGAGTCAAGAAGAGATTGAAGCATTGATGAATGGTTTGGATGCTGATGAACCATCAACAGAACCAGAAGTGCAAGAAGAATCAATTGTAGAAGAATCATCAGATAATGAAGAGATGAGTGAAGATGATATAGAAAATTTAATTGCTCAAACACAGATCTCTCAAGATAATATATCAAATGATACGGCTGATGAAGAGACCAAAGAAGAAGCTATAAAAGAAAATAATGATGTACCTCAAGATGATATTGATGATCTATTGGCTGGCATAGATGGTATAGTAGATGATAGTTCTGAACAAAATGATAATGAAAATAATAGTGAGGATGTAATCGCTCAAGTACCACATGTAGACCCTGAAGAGATAGGTAAAGACTGGACAGATAAAAAAATAGACGAAGGTGTATTGCCTTTGCCTGTTGAGCGAAATACTAAAGTTGTTGAACAATTATCTGCAGTTGCAAATGATTCTGAAGAAAAAATTACAAAAATCTTTGATGTATTAAGTTATATTATGGATGAAAATGTAGTGGTTCAAAAAAATGCTAAAGATTTAGAAGAGTTTGTAGCTAAGCAAACAGTACTTTTAGAAACCTTAACTAAAAAGTTTCCTAATATAGAATTATTTAAAAACAATTTAGAATTGGCAAAATCATTGCAGGGTAAAGGTGATGAGATTAGTGCAAAAGTAGATCTGGAAAATACAGAATTATTTGCAGCAATGGAACTAATGCAGTTTAATGATATTAACAGACAAAAAATTGAAAGAGTGATGTCTGTAATTAGAAAATTAGCAAACTATTTAAACGGAATATTTGAAGATGATGGTTCTCATGCTGAAGTTGCAGTTGCAAAACATATTCATGGTGATGAGAATAATGCATTAGTAGGTGATGAAGATATGGATGCATTAATTGCAGAATTTGGAAACTAAATAAGGAAAGCAAGATGAATCAAGGCGTATATCCATTAGCGGCATCAATGATAAATCAACTAAACAGAGTTGATACTTTATCAAATAATTTAGCAAATTCTAGAACAACAGGATTTAAGCAAGATGGATTAAGTGAAGGTTCATTTAATTATTATTTAACAAGAACTCAGCAGGAAAATAGAACACCTACAAAAGAGAATATAGTTACAAATACTATACCAAAAATTGATGGAAAATATATAGATGAATCTGTAGGTGTTATAACATCAACTGGAAATAAACTTGATTTTGCACTTAAACAAAGAGATACATTTTTTCAGGTTCTTAATGATAATGGAGATATAGAATTAACAAGAGATGGAACATTTCATAACATAGATGGACAGTTAGTTACAAAAAATGGTTATAATGTTTTAAGTGCAGATGGTGAACCTATTTCTATTGAGGATGAAACATTTTCTCAAAATATTGGAGTGATAAAAACTTCATATGATAATATTACCAAAATAGGAAATAACAACTATAAAATAAAAGATGATGATATGGTTGATATTATAGATGATAATGAATCTTATGTACTTCAAGGTGCATTAGAAAAATCTAATGTAAATAGTGTAACCACAATGGTTGCATTAATAGATGCACAAAGAAGATTTGAACAAGCACAAAAAGGTGTTCAGACAATTGATGAGATCAATTCTGGACTTATAGAAAAAGTAGGAAGACCAGTATAATATGAAACCAAGTAGCGTAACAGATCTATTATATGATAATTTAAGTTTCAGAGGTGATAGACAAAATATTATTTCAAGTAATATTGCAAATCTTAATACACCAAATTATAAAACAAAAGATTTGGTTTTTGAAAATGAATTAAATAAAGTAACAAATAAAAATGATCTTAAGCTTGTTGTTACAGATCCAAAACATATACCATTTGAACAAACAGAACCCAAGAAAACAGGTCCAAAACTTATTGAAGTTGAGGGATTAGAGGAACAAAATGATGGTAATAATGTGAATTTAGATCAACAAATGAGTGAGATGTCGAAAAATCAAATTGCATTTAATGCTATTCAAGCTTCAGTAAAAAAAGATTCAGCATGGCTAAAAGAGATTATAGCTAGTTCTGGAAAAAGTTAGAGTAGTATATGGATCAATTAATTAAATTTATAAATAATTTAAATTCTGCACAAAGAGCAGTGGTAATTGGTGGTTTTTCATTATTATTTGTATTTTTAATTGGACTTTTGGTTTATTCAAATATAAAAGCACAAGATGAAAAATTAAATTATACAATCGCATCGAATCTTACAAAAAGTCAGGTAATGCTAGCAAGTAGTGAACTTGAAAATGCTGGAATCCCTTTTACAATTATAGGTACAGGAAACAACCTTACACTAAGAACAAACAAACAATATATTAATGTAGCCAAAATTAAACTTGTAACAAGTGAAGCTGCAACTAGTAAACATACAGGTTGGGAGATATTTGAAAAATCATCATTAGGTACAACTAATTTTGAAAATAAGATAAAATATCTTAGAGCTTTGGAAGGGGAACTTTCAAGAAGTTTAGAATCATTATCTGGAGTTATGAGAGCTACAGTAAAAATAGCTTTTCCAAAGGATACAATTTTTACACAAAGAAAAACATTGCCAACTGCATCTGCAGTTTTGGTTTTAAAACCTGGTGTATTTTTAACCCAAAAACAAATTGATGGTATTAAAAATTTTATAGCTTCAGCAGTTCCAAAATTAAAAAGTGAAAATATTAAACTTATTGATCAAGATGGTTCAATTTTAGAAAAAACACCAAATGATATTAATGCAGCTAAATTTGGACTGCAACATAAATATAAAAATAAATTAGAAAAAAGTTTTGAAGAGAAAATTATCTCATTGATGGAACCATTTGTTGGCAAAGGTAGAGTGGTTGCAAGAGTATCTGTAGATTTAGATTTTACAAAACAAGATATTGAACAAGAGATATATGAACCAGAAGGTACAATTAGAAGTCAACAAACAACGGAATCAACAAGTAGTAGTAAATCTGCTCCAGCAGCAACGGGTGGTCAAGCAGGTGTGGAGCCAAATATTACTCCACCAAATGGTAATAATGGAAATAATGGTACAAACAGTACAAAAGAGGAAGCTAAAAATATAACGAATTATGAGATATCTAAGAAGATTATAAAACAAAAAGATGATGCTTTTGCTACAGTTAAGAGAATATCAGCTGCTGTTACTTTTGATAGTGGTGTACTAAAAGATGTTCAAAATAAAGATGAATTTATAGCTTCAATGCTAAGTATTGTAGAAGATACAATAGGGTTTGATGCTAAAAGAGGTGATAAGGTAACTGTAAAGGATTTTAAATTTATAGGATTTCAACCAAAAGTTGATAAAGATGGCAATCCAGTAGCAGTAAATGCTGGTGGCACTGAGGTATTGGATGATGGTGCCACAGATACTATGGCTATGATTCAATCAATCTTGCGAGATTTTGGAGAATATATTCAATATTTGATTGCAGCAATATTATTATTTGTATTTTATAAAAAATTTATTGTAAATCATGAAGTTGTTATACTTGGAGATAAAGTTAATAGTTCACCTAGTGGTGAAGAGTTAGATGAAGATGGTTTACCTATTAATGACTATGAACATGAGTTTGATGTTGGTACAGCGCATGGTAGATTAAAAGCTAAAGTTAAAAGTCAAATTATGAATAATATATCTGGCTTAGATGAGGAAGATGCGGCTAAGTATGAGGTATTAATTGAGCAATTGGATAAAGAGATAAATGATAATCCAGATCAAATTGCAGAGATGATAGAGATGCTTTTAGGTGAAGGTGATGCAAATTTTAAAGCAGAACCTAAAAAAAATTAGGATAAATAGATGAGTGAAAACAAAGAAGATCCGTTAAAAGGGATGTCTATGCTAGAGAAGGTCGCAAATTTTTGTGTCCTTATTGGTGAAGAGTCAACAGTAAAAATTTTTCAACATTTACCTAAAAATATTGTTGAAGATATATCTACAGCAATTACACAAATTACATCTGTCAATAAAGATGTTTCATTAGCTATTTTAGATGAGTTTCATCTATATACAAAATCAAAAGGTTTTATAAGTTCTGGTGGATATGATTATGCAAAAGATATTTTATATAAATCTTTAGGAAAAGGTGAAGCTGATGAGGTTCTTGCGAGGCTTTCAAGAATTAAACTCGCAGCTCAATCTTTTAATTATTTAGATGCAATCAATCCAAAACAATTAGCAGATTTTATTAAAGATGAATCACCCCATACTATTGCAGTAGTTTTATCTCATATGGAACCAGCAGGTGCAAGTGCTGTATTGATGCAATTAGATGAGGATATTAGAGTAAAAGTTACAATGCAAATTGCAACTATAAAAGATGTATCTCCAGATGTTGTAAGAACAATTTCAGTAGTTTTGGAGAAAAAATTAGAATCACTTTTATCATCTATTGTTGATGTTGGTGGGGTTAAAGTTGTTGCAGATATGTTAAATAGACTTGGACCTAAATCTCAGGATATTTTAAAAACAATTAATGGTCTTGATACAGATCTAGCTACAAAAATTAAAGAGAATATGTTTGTATTTGAGGATCTATTAGCTTTAGATACAGAATATATTATGAAAATCTTGCAAAATGTTGATACTGGGGTAGTTGCAGTTGCACTTAAAAATGCACCACCTGAAGATATGGAAAAAATAACTAGTGCGATGTCTCAAAGAGCAAAAGATAGATTTAAAGAAGAGTTTGAGATGTTAACAAAAGTTAAAATAAAAGAGATTGAAGCTGCACAAAGAACTATGCTTGAAGCTGCTCAAAAACTTATAGAAGAGGGTGTAATAGACAGAGAGGTAGATGAATAATGGCTAATAATGTTTATGCAAGTGCACAAGTAGTAAAACTGGATGATGAAGAGGATGTTGTAGAGGATTATCAACTTGGAACATTTCTTACAAACAGTGCAGCACAAGATACCCAATCTGATGCTATGAAACAAACGGCAACATTAAGTACAACAGTATCACCAAGTGCATCTGACCCTTTACTTGCTGAATTAAAAAAACTTACTCATGATATGGGTATGATGAAGAATAAAATTGATAACATTGAAAGTAATGGCGTAAATGGGAAGGATCTTGATAAACAAGTTGTTGAAGCTATAAAAGACCTAAAACATTATGCTTCTTTTTTTGAACAGGCTACTTTTCAACTAGAATCAAAAATCTTAAAAACATCAATAGCAATTGCTCAAAAAATTATTAAAATTGAAGTTGGAGAAAATTCAACTGCTATTGCAAAAGAAACAATTAATAATATGTTGAACAAAATTAAAACAGCTTCAAAAATAAGTATTCATTTAAATCCCCGTGATTATGCTGTTTTGAAAAATGACTTGCAATTTGAATCTTATATTGAGCTTTTTGAAGATAGTAATGTTGCTCCTGGTGGGGTAGTAATTGCTAGTGATCTTGGAAATTTTGATGGGAATATAGAGGCAAAAGTCAATGCAATGCTAGAATCACTTGATTCTGTGCTATAAAATTTATCTTATTTTTTTATAAATAATCATAAAATATTAATTATTATGGTATACTATTAAAGAGTAACCAATAAATATTTTTGAAAGAGCAGTATGGAAATTAGTGAAAGAGATTATGACCTTTTAGTTGATACGGAGATTATTGTTGATGTTATGCTTGGTGATACAACTATAACAATCAAAGAGTTTCTTGATTTAAGAGAGGGTGATATTGTTTCACTAAATAAAAGTGCTGGTGCTGGAGGAGATATATATGTCAACAGTAGAATTGTAGGTACTGGAGATATAGTTGTTATTGAAGAAAAATTAGCTGTAAGATTGCAAGATGCAATGGATTCAGATAATGTGGTTAAATTTTTCTTCGAAGAACAGATGGTATAAAAGGATTTATTATGGCAGTAGATAGTGTACAAGTAAATAGTTCAGTAGGGCTTGATGGTAATAGTTATACTTCATCAATATCAAATGATGAGTTAACGAATGAGGATTTTTTGCAGTTACTTTTAACAGAATTAGAGTATCAAGATCCAACAAAACCTATGGATTCACAAGCAATGTTGGATTCTCAGTTACAGATGTCAACAATAGATGCAAATCTTAAGATGTCTGAATCAATGGATGCCTTAAGAGCTTCATATGCACAAACAAATCTAGCGACAAGTGCTTCAATGATTGATAGAGTTATAGAAAATGGAGAGATGAGTGAAGATGGTACACCAAAACAATTTGTCGTATCTTCAGTAGAATCTCAAAATGGAGATATATATTTGGTTTCTCACCAAATAACCGGGGTTGATGAAGAAACTGGTCAATATATAGTTTCTACTGAGCAAAGTGCAATCAATTTTGATAATGTTAGTAAGATATTTTAGGAGTTTAAAATGATTGGAGCTCTTTATAATGGTTTATCTGGTTTAGATTCTTTTCAAAAAGCGTTAAATACTCAGTCTAATAATATAGCAAATGTAAACACAGTTGGATATAAACAAGATACTGTATCATTTGGTGATATGATGTATCAACTTGGACAAGGTAAAGGTACTTCTATAACTACTGTTGAAAAAAATCATTCTCAAGGTGATTTAAAAGTTACTGATGATCCTTATGATGTTGGTATAGAAGGGGAGGGTTTTTTCCTTGTTAGTAGTTTACTTGGAGATAAAACCCAATATACGAGATCAGGAAATTTTAGAGTTGGTGAAGATGGATCTTTAGAAACAACAGACTATAGAAATGTATTAGGTTCAGCAATGGTTCCATTAAGTGATAATGATGTTATTGCTACTGATACAAATTTTACAAAATTTTCTCCTATGTTTGATAAGTATTTGGCTTCACAAGCAGTATATAGTGATACTGAAATTAAAACTATTAATGCTAAAACTACAGATTTAAGCACAACTGTTCAAACTGATGATATATCTAAATCTGGTCAAGGATATAAAACATCTGGTATTAAGTTATCAGATGTTGACAAATTATCAGCCTCATATCGTGAAGTATTAAAAAAATATAATGAGAATCCAGATGCTCCAAGTGTAGCATCAATTCAACAAGTACAGCAGTATACATTTAATCCAAATGAATTAAATGATGAAAGTGATACACTTAAAATATTTATAGATAATAATTATATTCAACAACAATATGAGAAAGATGCACAAACAACATTAAATAAATTTTCTGATAAAATCTCAGCAATACCTGGATTAACTTCAAGTGTTGATGAAAATGGAACTCTGACTATTACAAATTTAATTCCTGGAGAAAATAAGAATATAAATACTGCATCATTAAACGATACTGCAATTGTTGATGAAATTGCTCAAAAAGGTGTTATGGGTACAGGACAAGGTGCAGTTGATAGTACAAGAGATGCTTTAAAATTAGCTGTTGAGAATGCTGGTGGAAAATATCTAGAAATTTCAAATAGTGTTGTAAGATATAATACTGAGCCTGTCTCAAATCCTGAAGCTACAGAAATGCAATTAAAGCTTGATAAATTAGGACTTGCTGTTTCACCTGATGCAGAATTTGAAGTAGATAATGATGGAATTATTATGATGAGTCAAGATGATAGTAAGTTTGTTGTTGGACAATTGGCTGTAGTTAATTTTAATGATAAATTATCTTTAGATCCAGCTGGAGCAAATGTATTTGAAAAAACTGAATTATCTGGTGAACCATATATGGCAACAGGAAGTGTAGTATTACATCAAAATACATTGGAACTTAGTAATGCAGATTTGGCTACAGGTTTAACAGAACTTATGATTTACCAAAGAGCTTATGAAGCAAATGCAAAATCAATCACAACAAGTGATGAGTTTTTAAATATTGCAATACAACTTAAGAAGTAATTCTTAAGTTGTAGTGTTTTTAATTTAGTTCTTATTGCAAGAATTGAATTATGAACATTGTGTTCATTTTTTAAAAAGTGAAAACTTTTTAAATTTAATATAAAGGATTTATTATGATAGGTGCATTATGGACTGGAATTAGTGGGTTAGACTCACACCAAACAGCGTTAGATAACGAGTCACATAATATCGCAAATGTAAACACAGTAGGTTATAAAGCCTCAAGAATTTCATTTGCAGACCAAATGTATCAAGACAAGATTGGTAAGGGATCTAAAATACTTGATGCAGAAAAACTTTATACACAAGGAAATTTAAAATTAACAGGAGTGTCTTATGATATGGCACTATCTGGAGATGGGTTTTTTACTGTAGCAAACACTAGAAGTAGTGGAACAGCTGAAACATTATATACAAGAGCTGGAAACTTTAGAATGGGTGATAATGGAACACTTCAAGATGCAGCTGGTAATGAGGTGCAAGGGTGGGCTATGAGTGCAATAGATCAAAATAAAGATGTAAGCTCAACTAATCCAAATGTTTCAGTATTTACAGGAGACTATTCTAAATTAATCTCATCTAAAATTGTAAGACATAATAATTATGTAGAAACGGTAACAGCTAAAGCTACAGATTATACTCAAACAGCAAAAGCAGATTCAGAATCTGTATTTACTGGTGCTGGATACAAAACTCAATCTGCAAAAATTGCTGATGTTGAAGCACTTATTAGTGATTATAGCTCTTGGTTACAAAAATATAAAGATACACCTGATGGATCAAGTGCAACTTCAACTGCACAGGTGTCTCAAATAAATTTTAAATCTGAAACAGATGGTTTAGTAAAAAAAGAGGGTGATCAAATATATGTATATATTGATGGAAATAAGATCTCTCAAAATTATGTAACAACTACAACTACTAGAACAGATTTAACAACAGAGGATCTTGATGGAGATGGAACAGCAGGTGGAGAAGGTGATCAAAATATACAAGCGAGTAGAATTGCAACATATCAGGCTTTAGCTGATAAAATCTCTGCAATACCAGGTATGAGAGCTACAATGGTTCATGAAACAGGTGGAACTAATAATGATGTACTTGAAGATGATGAACCATTTGAAGAATCAACTGATATGCTTCATATGAGAGATGGTATTATTCAAATAGAATCATTAATACCTGGTAAACAATTTACTATAACTGAAGTAGCTGAAGTATCTGGTACTACAACTGTTCAGGGAAATTATCAAACAGGAACACCTGCAAGTGCAGGAGCTGGACTTGGAGCATTGGAATCATCAAAAGAGGCACTTAAAAAAGCCCTTACAGGAAAACAACAAGATGTTTATACAACGACTGATCTTAATTTAGATGGTAATGCAGATTTTACTTATGGTATATCTATATATGATAAGGATGCTGGTACAACAATTCCTGTTCCAAATGATGGAGGAACACCACCAGTTGCAACAACAATTGATATAACAGATGCAACAGATATTGATGATTTTGTAAATAAATTTAAAACAGCAGGTGATGCAAGTAGTCCAAAACTTACAGATTATGTAGAAGCAAAAAATATAAATGGTAAACTTGTAATTAGAACATTGGATACAAACTATGATGTTGAATTTAGTGGATCTTTAAAAAGAGATGGTATACCAATAGATAAAAATAATAATTATAGTGGACGAGCTGGAGCTGGAGCAGAATTTTTAGAGATTGTTACAACTGTAGATCAAACAGCATCTCAAGGTTCTCAACAATTAAGACTTGATACTTTAGGAATTTCAGATTCTGCATTTGGTGAATTTGCAGTTGATGCAACAGGTTTAATTACTATGAAACAAGATGGAGCTGATTTTGCTATTGGTCAAGTTTCTATTGCACTGTTTAATAATAATAGAGGATTAGAGCCAAGAGGTGATAACTTACTTGCAAGAACAAATGATTCTGGAGATCCAATCTATAATGTAAATAATGATAAAACTGCAAAGGTTGAGGGTAAAACTCTTGAACTTAGTACTGCAGATTTATCTGAATCATTGGTAAACCTAATGGTTTTTCAAAGAGCTTTTGAAGCAAATGCAAAATCAATCACAACTGCGGATCAACTTTTAAATACATTGATTAATTTAAAACGATCATAAAATAAATAATAATTAAAAGATGAGTATTTTATATACTCATCTTTTTTTAAGGAAATATGTGGAAAATTTTTTACTTTTAACTATTATTGGAGTATTACTTCTTTACTTTTTTTCAAGTACAAGTGTATATAAGTCGTTATATAAAAAAGTAAATGAGGAAAAAAACCTTTTAGAAGCAAAAAATAAAGAGTTACAAAAATTAATAGACAGATATGATAAACAAATAAAAGGCAGTGTAAGTGCACTTGAAAATGCACAAGACAACCTTAAAGTTGCAAGAGATGATCTTCAAAAATGTAAATTGGAAAATAATGAATTAAGTCATAGACTTCAAGCTCTACAAGAAAGAGCTGATGAATTATATGCTCAAGTTAATACGATGAATTAGAGGTAAAAATGAGATTTATCGTTTTAATTATTTTTATTGGAATATTTAATCTAACATTTGCATTAGAAAATGCTGTAATAGAATCACAACCAGAGATACTGTTTAAATATAAAAAACTAAAAAGAAATCAAGAGAAATTAGCTTTACAAGTAGAGTTTAATAAAGCTGTTATGTATTTAAGTAAAAAAGAGTATGAAAAGGCAATCTCTATATTTGAAAATACTGCAAAAATTTTAAAAATACCATCATTTTTAAATATAGGTATTGCTTATTATAAAATGGGTTCATATAAAAATGCAAAAATATATTTTGATAGAATATACAGTTTAAAAATTGGTGTCAAAGAGCATCTTTATTCATATATGAGTGCTTGTTATTATCTATATAAAATAACTGATGACTATGATTATATAGATAGAATCATAAATATAGCAAAAAAATCAAAAAAATTAAGTGAGCATGCAAAGAGGTTGGTTGCTGATGCTTATATCTTATTAAAAGAGTATAAAAAAGCATTAAAAATTCTTGATTCTATGACTTTTGCGTTAGATATAAAAAAGGCAATTTTATATCTAAAATTAAAAGATTATCAAAATGCTACAATATATTTAGAAAAGGCAAAAGATAAAACTGTAAATCAAGATGTCTATGATAAAATCTTGTGGCTTATGGTTTATAAAGATCTAAAAACAAATAATTTAGAATTGTTATTTGAACATGTAGACTTAATAAACGAAAGAAGAGCTACATTTAAAACAAATCTTGAGATGCCACTGAAAATCTACTTTAATCCTAGAAAATATACTTCTAAAGAGTATTTAGAACAAGTTACAAAATTTGATTTACATAGAAAAATTGATTTTATATTCTATTTCGCTCCATTTATTTTTTCTGAAAATAAAGAGATATTTTATGATGCTTCCAAAGGCTTTATATTTGGTTCAAAACAAAATATTGATTCATTGGAAAAAATGGTTGATTATAATGCAAAATTTTTAGAAGTTATAAAAGATGATCCAATAATAAGAGAGTTTAAATTAAAGCAGATACTTGAAGTAGATACTAAATCATATGTTTATTATAATTTAGCTTTGACATATGCTCAAATATATGATTTTACAAATGCACATAAATATTTTAAAAAAGCATATAAATTAAATCCAGGAAATAAATTATTTTCAGCCATGACAATTATATCTGCAATGAGAATAAATAAGAGAATAGATGATAAAGAATATATAGAAAAAAATCTTTCTAAAAGAGGTGGGTTGTATAAATACTTTGGTTTGCAACTATATAAAATGATGATTAATCCTGATATGAAATTAAAAATGCCAAAAGTAAGTACAAAATATAAAAGAACAATTTTTTATAAAGCTTTAAAATTTTTAGAAAATATTGATGAAAAAGGGATAAGAAGAGATGATCCACTTTTAGTGCAACATCCAAAAGATCCATTAATTTTTCTTATGAATTTAACAATAAGAGATAAAAATCAAAGTGATTATCAATATTTTTCTTATATTCAGGATAATTTACCATTAAAATATAATTATAATTTTTTATCTGGTCCATTGGTTGTTACCAATTATTATGTAGATTTACTAAAAGCTATGGGTCTATTTAAAAAAGCAGACTTCACACTTACAAATAATAGTTCACCATCATATTTAAGAAGTGTAGCTTTAAGAAATTTACATTTTAATAAGCCTGAATCTACAATAAAAATATTGGAATCGTTACAGGAGAAATATAAATTAGAGGATAAATATACATTGTATATGATAGTTGCAGCTATGTTAGAAGCTGGACGATATAATGATGCATCTGTTCAGATATCTCTTATAAAAGCTATTCTAAATGATGATGGAGCAGATTTTTTAACTGGGGTTCAACTTATACAGGATTTAAAATTAAAAAGTGTGAGACAGTATTTTAAAGCACCATATAAAGATTCATTAATTGATTTTAAAATTGAAGGGATGGAGAAATATTTGGAATCTTTATAACATAATTTTATTATTAACTAAGTTTGTGGTATAATAATACAAATTGACACGAAAAGGAGAATATGATGCAATTAGGTCATTTAAACGATATTGATCAAGCTCAAATGAACCAAGTGACACAAATACAAAAGGTTCAGGAGGTTGATAATGAGAAAAAGATTAATCCTGACGAACAATACAAAAATGTAAAACCAAATGAGATTATTGATGATTCAAATGAGGTTATGCTTGACAATGTTAAGTTTGGATTTAACAAAAAAACTCAAGATTTTTTTGTCAAAATAACCAGAGGAGAAGTTGAAAACAAATATCCAACTGATTATATGATGAAATTAAAGGCAGCCTTTATGGATGCATATAAAGAACAAGTAGAAAATTAAAATAAAGGTTTAGGTAGTTTTGGCATCAGATTTATCACAAATATTACAAGATGAGTTAGCAAATACATTAGAGCAGTTGTTATCAAAAACAACAAAAGTATCTGCCATAGAGCTGTTTGATGGGGAAGGGTGTACCTCAGAACAGTGTGTTGAAGTAAAAACTAAATTTGATTTTTCAAATATTAGTTCAACATGGAGTTTTTTTATTCCAACTGTAGCTTCAACAAAATTTGAATACTTTATGCTTGGTGGAATGGGTGACTTAAAAGATAATATTGATGATGAGATTGCTGATGCAATTAATGAGATAGTGTCTAATATATCTGGATCTATAGCTACTTCAGTAAATGCTCAAGGATTTGCAGATCTTGGTAATGTAAAATTTGAGTTATTAGGTAATGAGATAGTTGAGATTAGTGTTTTAAAAGCAACAGCTAATTTATATAAAGTTTCACTGGATATGGATGGTGAAACAATTATTATATTTATCTCTTTTGATGATGAGATTTTGCCATATTTATCTTCAATATCTGGTGTAGAAGGGGAAGCTGTAGCTGATTCTCCTAGTGGCTCAACAGCAACGCCAGCTCCAACAGTAAATAATGTATCTGCTGTTTCACCATCATTAATAGATGATGATGCAGCGGAAAATTTAAAACTTTTATTGGGAATCAAATTAAAATTAAGTGTTAGATTAGGAACTAGAGTATTTTTATTAAAAGATATTTTAAGATGGGATGTTGGAGAGATTATAGAACTTGAACAAATGGTAAATGAACCATTGGATATACTGGTAAATGGTGTGAAAATTGGTGAAGGTGAAGCTGTAATTGTAGAAAATAAATTTGGCTTAAAAATTAGAAGTATCGGTGATGAAGCAAGCCGATTAAGTCAAGTACGTTTATAAGTAGGTAAAAAGTATGGATAAAACGACGGCCGGTGGTCTTGGTGGTGGATGGGGACTTGTTGCCCTAGCAATTGTATTAGGTGGTGTTGGATTTGGTCCTTATGTTGATATCCCTTCAGTTATTATTGTAATTGGTGGTACAATTGCAGTTGTTGCAGGGCAATATGAAGGACAGGATTTAAAAAGAATTGGTAAAGCTATAGGTTTTGCAATGAATGAAACACCTGTTGAGCCATTGCCAGAGTTGGTTGAGAAAATCACTTTTTATGCTACTGAGATAAAAAAGCATGGTGTTATGCAAATTGAACAAAAGGTATTACAAGAGACTAATCCATTTTTTAAAGAAGCTTTTCAATTACTTGTAGATGGTACTAAAGCTGAACTTTTACAGAGTCTATTAGAGTTAAAAATGGAACATATAGAAAATCGTCATAGTGTCATGCATGATATTTTTAATGATGTTGGTGGAAATGCAGGAGCTATGGGTATGATTGGTACACTTGTAGGTTTGGTTGCTATGCTTGCAAACCTTTCAGATCCAGCTGCAGTTGGACCTGCTATGGCTGTTGCATTACTTACTACTATGTATGGAGCATTAATCGGAACACTATTTGCTGGTATTATTGGTTCTAAATTAAGAGCAAAACATAAAGTGGAGATGATAGCTTGCAGTGTTATTGTTCAAGGTGCAAGTATGATTGCTGCAGAGGAATCAATAGGTGATATAAAAATGAAATTAAATGCAACACTTGTTGAAGTTGCTGAATAGTAAGGTAAAAATTTATGGCAAAAGATAAGTGTCCAGAGTGTCCACAATGTTTACCTGGATGGCTGGTACAATTTGCTGACTTAATGTCACTATTACTTGTATTCTTTGTACTTTTATTGTCTATGGCTGTAATGGATAAGAAAAAAGTTGAAGAATATATAGCAGTGATGAAAAAATCTATGGGATTTATCTCTAGTGAAACTGAAACCACTCAAAGAAAACAAGCTGAAACAGATGGTGAATCTGATGGTGGTGGTGCAGGTATGGATGATGGAAGTGGTGCAGATAATGAAGATGCCGTTGAAGCTGTAGATGAGATAGTTCAAGAGATGAATGCAGAATCAACAAATGAGATGCAACAAATTGAGATAAGTAAAGGTCAAAATGAGTTTTCTTTGGATATTCCATCAACTATTATGTTTGAAGATGGTGAGTATAAGCTTACAAATAAGGGATCAAAAAAATTTATAGCTAAATTGGCTAGGGTTATTAGAACAATGCCTCAAACTTTTGATATTGAAGTGATGGGATTTACAGATAGAACTACATATAGAAGCAAAACGATACCAAGGGATAATTGGGATCTATCAGCTTTAAGAGCAATTTCAGTTGTAAAAGAGCTTATAAAAAATAAGATTGATCCTGCACAGTTAAAAGTCGCAGCATTCTCACAATACCATCCCAAAAGTGATATGCCAGGAGAAAATGGAAGAGTTGAGATGAAGTTTATAGCTAATAATGATCAAACTGATCTTCTTGGTGAAGAGAACTTTTTTGATAGATTGGAACAATAAGGATTTTAGATGATTGAACCTGCAACTAATGTAAATGTAATAGATCAAAGTGTAACAAAATTAAAAAACAGTGTAAATATTACAAACACTGCAGATGATCAACAACTAAGAGAAGTTTGTGATGATTTTGAAGCTTTTTTTATGCAGCAACTTATGGATATATCATTAAAATCTACTAATGTTGCAGGTGAGGGTGCAGGATCTGATATAATAAAAGGGATGTATACTCAAACTCTATCAAGTGCGAGTGCAGGGACTATGGGTATAAGTGATATGTTATACAGATTTTTAAGTGAGAAATAATTATGAATAAAATTAATGAATTAGTGGACGAAATGATTGTAATATGTAAAGATTTACAAGATAATATTCTTTGTGATATTGAAGATATAAAATTAGCAAATCATGAAAAATTATTAGATAGAAATGATTATAAGCAAGAAAAAATGGATCAATTAGCGCAATTAAAAGTTGATCTAAATACTTTATTAGTTGAAGCAATGCAATCAAATGAAGATGTAAATGTATATAAACCAATTGTTGATCAACTTGAAGAGGAACTAACAAAGTTGTATAAATTAAATGGAAAATTAGCCTCTATAGTTTTACCTATTCGTCAAATGTATTCAGAGATTGTTGATGAAATCACAGCACAAAACGGTGGATCACTTATTGAGATAAAGGCATAGTATTTTATGAAGTTGTTAGTTAGTCTCATTTTAATTGGAATTTTTTCATATATAAATGCACAGCAATTTAATGTATTAGTAGCAAATAAAGATTTACGATATAAAAGTATTGTTACATTAAATGATACATTTTTAAAAACTGTTAATTCTATTCCAAAACGATGTATCCCTATGGAGAAAAAAGATTTTTTAAAACAAAAGCTTATGGCAAAGCATTATATAAGAAGTGGTAGAATTTTATGTGTAAAAGATCTAAAAGTTGATACAGTAGGTAAGATTGTATTTGATTTTGGGTCACTTCAAATCGAGAAACGGGGTAAAATTATTTTTGAAAATAAAAGATATATCAAAATTCAAAATCCTAATGGTAAAATTGAAAAAATATATAAAGATGGTATGAATTAATGAATATGCTTTCCTTTTTGGCTCCTACGCCAACAAAAGCATTAAAACTTGCACAAGCAGAGTGTGGTGAAGATGCTGTAGTAATCTCAACAAAAAAAATATCAGATGCCAAAGATGGCAAGGAAGATATGTATGAGGTGGTTGTTGCTTTAGAAGAGGAATTTGATAAAACAATGGCCCAAAATAAGACTAAAATAGTAGCCCCAAGTGATATAAATGAAAATATAAGTGCTAATGTATATGATTTTAAAAATGAGATACTGAAAATGCAAGATGCTATACTTGAAGTGCAAAAAACACTTTGGGAACCAAAAAGCAGATTGTATGATCTTACTATTCCTCCAGAGTTTTGTGATATTTATGAATTGTTTGAAAAGAATGAATTTGATCAGGAGATGATCTATACAATTTTGAAAAAAACCATATCTCAATTACCTATGCATCTAAAGTCAAATCCAGCGAAAGTAAGTAATTTTTTTAGATTGATATTGCGAAGAATTATTCCAGTAAAATATGAGCAACCAATAAGAAAACATCAAAGAAAAGTTATGATGATGATTGGTCCAACTGGTGTAGGTAAAACTACAACTATTGCAAAGCTTGCTGCAAGGTATGCATATAAATTAAATGAAAATAATACTGTTGGGATTATCACTCTTGATTCTTTTAGAGTTGGTGCAATTGAACAATTAAAAGCATATACAAATATTATGAGACTTCCATTAGAGGTTGTAAAAAAGCCTGATGATCTGGTTGAAGCGATATTAAGATTAAAACATTGTAATTATATCTTAATAGATACTGCTGGAAGTAGTCAGTATGATATGGATAAAATTGATTTAATAAATCAATACCAAACAAGGGTAGAAGATATACCAATAGAGAAAACTTTAGTATTACCTGCCAATGTAAAACAAAGTGATCTGCATGATGTGTATGATAACTATTCAAAGTTGGGTGTAGATACACTGGTATTTACAAAACTTGATGAAACAAAAACTTTTGGTAATTTAATATCTTTTGCACATAAAACTAAAAAATCAATATCATATTTTTCAATAGGACAAAATGTACCAGATGATTTAATAGTTGCTGATTCATCATTTTTAATTGATTGCTTTATGAATCTATCTTGCCCACAAAGGTAAGGTATGTTAAATTCAATATCTGCTCAAGCAAAGAAATTAGTTGAATTAGCAACAAATGCAAATAATAAAAAATCAAAAACAAAACTTTTAACTATAACATCTGGTAAAGGTGGTGTTGGTAAATCTACTTTTAGTGCAAATATAGCTTATACTTTATATGAAAAAGGGTATAAGGTGTGTATTATAGATGCTGATATCGGATTAGCTAATATGCAAGTGTTATTAAATGTAAAACCTCAATATACGCTGTATGATTATATAGATAATAAGATAGATTTGAATCAGTTGTATACAAGTATAATAGAAGATAAATTGTGTTTAGTTGCAGGAAAAAGTGGTATTCAATATAATAATCATTCAGGATCTTATAGATACACTAGAGTAGTAGAAGATATAATAAATGAAGATAAATTTGATTTTGTAATAGTTGATACAGGAGCAGGATTAAATGATTTTGTAAAAGAGTTTCTCTCAATCTCTGAACATATCTTAGCAATTACCACAACAGATCCAAGTGCTTTAACAGATATGTATGCTATGATGAAACTTCTATCTACTGATAAAACAAAGCTTTTTTTATGTTTTAATCATACGCAAAATTTTAATGTAGGGCAGAGTATTTGTGATTCTTTGGTAAAATTGGGTCATAAAAATAGACTTAATAAGAATTTTATGGTAAAATATATAGGTAATGTACAAACATGTAATAATATCTCCACAACAGGGAGATTGAGAAAGTTATATGTTAAAGAGTTTAATGATAATGAATCATCAAAGCAACTAAAAAAAGTTGTAGATGAGTTGTTGAAGCAGATTGAATTAGGATAAAATAAAAGATGTCTAAATGGTAGTAGAAAGATTTTCACAAGGTGTAGTCAATAGTGGTCTATTAAGACTATATGTTGCGACTGGCTTTTTTGCGACTTTGATATTTTTTGTTGTTAATGCTGATTTTTTTACACCTATGGAGATGATATTTGGAGTTATAGCTTCAACTATTGTTTTTAAAAGTCTTGGTAACATGATGTTGTCATTGATAATAAGTTTATTTAGCCTTGATAATAAAGAGGCTCAACTTGACTATCAATATAACAGTGAAAAAATCGATGCATTACTTTCTGAATTGACTGTAAAAGATGCACAAAAAGCAAATAGTAAGTAGTAAGGATTTAATATGAGTATAGGATCAATTGGTGGTATAGGTTCAATAGATACTTTACAAAAAGTTGCTTCGCAACAGGATGTAAAATCTAAAGAACAAAGTAAATCTTTTGAATCAGTATTAAAAGATGCTATGGGTGAGCTAAATGATACTCAAGTTCAAGCTTATGATGCTATGGAAGGTATAGCTACAGGTGAAGTTAAAAATCTTCAAGAAGCTGTTCAAAAAATAGAAGAAGCTGAACTTAGTTTGAAACTTGCGTTGGAAGTTAAGAATAAAGCTATTGGTGCATATAAAGAAGTTATGCGAATGCAAGTATAAAATAGGAGAAAAATATGGGCCTTTTTGATGGATATAATATCGCAACTTCAGGTATGAGTGCGCAAAGAACAAGAATTAATGTGGTAAGTGCGAATATTGCAAATGCTCAGACTACTCATACAAAAGATGGTGGACCATATAAAAAACAGAATGTTATTTTTGAAGAGATGGTATTGGAATCTCAACAAAAACAAAAAACAAATTCCTTTACAAATATAGATAAAACTTTAGAGCAGGATGCATCAAATAGTTTAAACTTAAGAGGTGTAGGTGTAAAATCTATTATGGAGTCAGACGGTAAACCTGTAATGAGATTTGAACCACACCATCCAGATGCAAATGATGATGGATATGTAGCGTATCCAGATATAAATCCAGTAGTTGAGATGGTAGATTTAATTGAAGCTATGCGTTCTTATGAAGCAAATGTGGCATCATTTCAAACTCATAAATCTATTGATACCAAAACATTGGATATCTTAAAGGCTTAATAATGTCAAAAGTACTTGAAAATTTAATCCCAACTGTAAAAACAAAAGAACCGAAATCTACTAAAGATTTACTAAAGAGTGAAACAAAAGGTGATGTAAAAACAACACCATCATTGTTTGATTCTTTATTAAAAGGTGGGATTAAGGATTCAAAACAGACAAAAGAAAATATTGTTCAAAAAGATATAAATCCCTCAGCTAATATTAACAATACCAAAGAGCAAAAAGATGCTTTACAAACTTACAAAAACACAATATCTAATGTTAGTAATAAAGATATTGTAAAACAAAAAATTGAAAAAATAAATGTTACAACAAATAATAAAAATGAAAATATCAAAACAGTATCTTTAATGGATTCATTAATAAATGATGCAAAAAAAGATATATCAAAACAAGTAACAAATTTAGATAATGCTACAAAGAATGATAAAAAGATTTTAAATCAGGATGATGAAAATAGTAGTAAAAATGATCAAATATTAAAAACTAAATCTTCTAGTACATCTAATGATAGTATTGATATAAGAGAAACACAAACAATAAAAAATAAACTTCAACAAGATGCAAAATCAAGTGATAATTCTAAAATCAAAGAGAATGTAACACAAAATTTGAAATCAGAAACCAAACAAAATAAAGTAGATAATAAACAATCAACACAAAAAATAAAAACTATACAAGAGGAGATCCCAAAATTAGATAATAAAGAGGATAGCTTAAAAGTTGATATTTTAAAAACTAAGATATTAAAAGATGATACAACTAAAGATGATACATATAAAACCGATTTAAAACAAAGTAATAATTTAGTTGACAAAAAAACAGATATATTAAGCTCAAAAGATACAAAGTCTGAAATTAAAAAAACTGAAAATAAAATCCATACTAAAACTACTGAAAACAATGATGAGTTAATTAATAAAGTGCAGCACATAGAAAATAAAATTGATAATAGTGATGTAATTGAAAAAGTACAAAATAGTGTTGAAGTAAAAACAACAACTAAAACAGTTTTAAATGATAAACAAACAAATCAAGATAATTTTGATAAAAATATAAAAACAAAAGATGATATAAAAGAGGTTGTGCAAAAAGATATTTTGGTTCAAGTTGATGATGAACAAGTTGAAAAATTGGATAATCTATCACAAAAACAAATTAAAAATAGTGATGAAAAAACTATTATAAAAAATAAAAATCAAGATGACTTATTTAAAGATATCCCTTCTGAACAATATGATAAAGAGATTTTAATAAACAATATAAAAAAAGATGATATTACACCAATTAAAAATAGAAAGAAGGATAGCAGTGGTGATAATCAAGTATCAATTTTAGATAAATTGGTTGATAATGTACCACAAGATTCAAATATTAAGAATATAAAAGCAGTAACGCAGCCTCAAAGTGTAAATAATAATGTAATAATAGATGAGGTTAATGTAAATAATTCAAAAGAACAGTTATTTGAAAATATTTATATAGGAACTCAAAAGCATAGTAAAGACTTAGCTTCACTAAAACAAAGACAAGAGGGGATGAAGCAAGCTATAGAAGCTACAACTCTTAAAGATATAGAAAAGAGTGCAACAACTTTGGAATTAAATCCAGGTGAAGCAAAAGTAGTAACTGCAAAAGATGATAAGAAAATAACAACAAAACAAACAAATTCAAATAGTGCTGTAATTTCTAAAAATGACAAGATATTGGATAGATTAGCTTTTACTCAAAATATATTAAATGAAGATTTAAATATTATAGATGATGAAATCATAACACAAGCAAAAACAGCAACTAAGCAAACAGAAGCTAAAATAGTGAGTAATAATCAAACAAACAGTGTTGATATAACAGTATCTGCTCAAGCTACATACACTATTCAAAATAAAATTATTGGTGCTAAACAACAGATGTCTCAAATGATGTCAGATATTGCAAGACAGATGGTTGAAAACTATAAGCCACCTGTAACATCATTTAAAATTAATTTAAACCCTGATGGTTTAGGAAATATATCTGTATTGATGAAAACAAATAAAGAAAATGGATTAAGTATTAGTTTGAATATGTCAAATAGCAATACTAAAGATGCTTTAGTAGATAACCAAACTATTTTAAGATCGGCATTGGCAAGAAATTTTGAAACAACTACTCAATTTACACTTGAATTTGGAATGCAAAACAATCAAAATGATCAAAGTCAATCTGGTTTCAATCAGCAATCAAGTCAAAATAATTCATCATCACAGTCTCAACAAAATCAAAATGATGAATTAAACAGTGCTGAAATTGAAGAGAATATAAAATCAGACTATATGTAAAAGATGAATATTTTTGGAAACATTAGTTAATTTACTAGATCAAAATTTAGTATTTGGTTTTTTACTTTTGTTTGCACGAATTGGTACATTTATGAGTTTTATGCCTGTATTTGGGCATGCAAGTGTATCTATACCTATAAGAATTTCTCTATCGTTTTTATTTACATTGTTTATTATCCCTTTTGTTAATATACCACCAGATATTAGTGAAACTGATTTTTTAATTGGGCTTTTAAGTGAGTCAACATTAGGTTTGATTGCTTCATTTTTGGTAAATATTATATTTTCTGCAGTTAATATTATTGGTGATTTTTTAGGATATGCTACAGCACTTTCTATGGCTCAAATGTTTGATCCAGTTTCAGGATCTCAACAAGGTCTTATAAGTAGGTTACTGTATTGGATATCTTTAATAATATTTTTTGAAACTGGCATGTATGAGATCACATTGATGTTGTTGGTACAAAGTTTTGATACAATTCATTTGGGAGCTTTTAATCCTTTTGTATATGATGGAATATCCTTAGCAATAATTGAGATTAAACATATGTTTGCATTTGCTTTTTCATTTGCTTTTCCTCTGTTTTTTATTGGTTTTATTCTTGATATATATTATGGGTATGGTACAAAATCTATGCCATCTTTTTCACCTTTTATTGTAACATTTCAATTAAAATTTGCATTGATATTTTTGTTTTTATTGTTTGGTATGGATGTTTTTATAGAATCATTCAAAGAGTACTTTTTTACAAAGTTTGAGTAGAGATTATGGCTGAAGACGAAGAATCAAAAACCGAAGAACCTACCCAGAAGAAAATAGAGGATGCCAAAAAAGAGGGGAATGTTCCAAAGTCTGCTGAGGTTGTAGGAGCTTCAATTTTACTGTTTGGATCTATGTATTTACTTTTTTTATCATCATTTTCATTTTTGGAGATAAAAAAAATGATGATATTTATTTTTAGTTTTATAGGAACCCCTCTTGATGGTACAGTTTATTATGCTATAACAAATACTGTTGTTAGTACAATATTATATGCATTAGCACCTTTATTAATATTGGTTGTAATTTTAACATTTGCTTTTAATTGGATGCAGTTTGGGATGATTATGGTACCATTGAAATTTGATTTACAAAAGTTAGATCCAATAAAAGGATTTAAAAATGTATTTTCTATGAAAAAATTATTAGAAGCATTAAAACTATTTTTAAAATTAACAATTATATTTGTTGTGATGGTTATATTGTTTTTATTCACTGATGATTTTTTTGTAGCTATTATGGATAAAGATTTGGGTTCATCTATAAATGCAATGATAGAACTAACAGCTTATTTTTTAGCAACTATTTTGCTTATTATAATCATTTTTGCTATAATAGATTTTTATTTTACAAGACATTATTATTTTAAGTCATTAAGAATGACAAAGCAAGAGATAAAAGATGAATATAAAAATATTGATGGGGATCCTCAAGTAAAAGGAAGAATTAGACAGATTCAGCATCAAATGCATCAAAAAAGGATGATGAGTAATGTTCCTCAAGCAGATGTGGTTATTACAAATCCAACACATTATGCAGTTGCAATGAAGTATGATAATCAAAAAGATTCTGCTCCGATGGTAGTAGCTAAAGGTGTGGATTTTATTGCTTTGAATATTAAAAAAATAGCAAGAAAAAATGATATACCAATTGTGGAGAATCCATCTTTGGCAAGAGCATTATATGATCAAATGGAAGTTGATCAATCTATTCCAGAAGAGTTTTATAAGACTGTTGCAGAGATATTTGGTTATGTATATGAATTAAAAAAGAAAAGGAGATAAAAGAGTATATGAGATTGTTTATTCAAACATTTATAATTATTTTAGTATCTACTCAAACTCTATTTTCAAAACAGGATTTTTATTATAGTTTTATAAATGCAAATGGAACACAAATATCAGAACTTACAAAACAAAAAATAAAAGATGCGTATGATTTAATAGAAAATATTAACCAACTAGCAAGAGAAGGTAATATAGAAGAAGCTCTTGGGTTAGCACAAGATTTGAAAGCAAGTAATAAATTGGAGATTTTAAATTCTGATATTATTTTGACATATAGTGAATTATTATTAAAAAAAGGTACCAAAAGGCATATAATTGAAGCAGCAAATCTTTTGGAAAAATCTATTAATAATTCACAAATACAAGAGGAAGGTTTACCTAAAGCATATATGTTATTAGTAGATTTGAAATTAAATACAAATAGATCCAAAGAGGCTACATATTTTGCTAAAACTATTATAAATACATTTGATGATCCAATAACAAAAACATATGGAAAAATTTATTTGGCTAAAGTATATACCCATAGAAAACAGTATAACAGTGCTATAAAAATTTTATATGAGATATTGACAAAAACAGCAGATGTAAAAGTAGCTACTATTGTTGCAGATAAGCTTTTTGATATATATTTACTTGATGATAAGAGAGATAAAGCAAAAGAATTAATTAAAAAAGTGTTACATACAAATATTGATTTTTATGTAAATGACAGCTATTTTGCAATTGAAAAAATAAACAAATTAGTAAAAGCAAATATGCCAGAGTTTGCTGTTACTATTTTAAAAGAGTTATTAAAAAGGGCAAAAAAAGATTCTGCAATTGAAGACTTTAAATATAAATTGGCAAATATTTATATGAGTATGTATAATAGGCATGATCCAGAGCATAAATATATGATGATGGCAAAAAAACTTTATAAAGATCTTTATAATGACTTTCCTCAAGGTGAATATATAAAAAAAGTTAAGATGAATATAGATGAAATTTTAATGCGTGAAGGTAAAATTGAGCCTGCAACATTAGCTTTAAAATATAAAGATTCTGCTTCTATGAAACAAAAAGTTTTACTTCAAGAACTTTTAATAAACAAACAGAAGAAAAAATATGAATTAATACTACGACAAAGAAAAATATATAAAGGTATATCAAATATGATAGCCAAAAGGTTTGGCTATAAAGATATGAATGAGATATTTGATGAAGTAAATATTGAGATGATAAAAGACTATTTAGCAAATGGTAAATGTTCAAAATTAAATGATGCTTTAAAAACAGCAAGAAGGGAAACTCTAAATATGCTTATAGAGGATCCAAAAACAAAATATGATTTTTTTCAATGTATGGTTGATGTACCTTATGAAAGAGCATATTTAATAGCAAAAGATGCATTTAATAAAAATAGAGATGCAAAAGTTTATCTTTATTTGGAAAAAATGGCTATGTCTTTAAATCTGCCTCAAGAAGCGTTGGAGTTCTCTCAAAAAGTTGATATGGTAAATGATGAAGAGGTAAAACAAGAGGAGTTTCTTACTAGATTTCAAGTTTATGCAGCTCAAAATGATCCAATAGCAATGGAGAAGTTTTTTTACTATGCTTCAACTCATCCACAATATATAAAAGCTAATGAAAATAATCCTGTAATAATAGATTTTTACTATCAGTATTATTTATATTTATTAAACAAAGAGGAAAAAGATAAAGCTTATGATATATTAAATAAACTATACCAAAAGCAAATAGAGTTTAAAGCAAGAGTTTATTCCCCTTTTGTTGAGATGGAGTTAGCTAATATAGAGAAACAAAACAATAATATTGAGGGTGCTATAAAATATTTGGAAATTGCACTAAAACAATCTAGACATATAAAAAATAGCGATTTGGCTAAAATATATTATGAATTGTCAAAACTATATGAACAAATAGGTCAAATGACAAAACAAAAAGATGTTATTTTTAAGTGTAAAGAGTTACAAAACACAGATGATAACTTTTATAAAAAAATGTGTGATAAACTGTAATGGTAGATATAGATAGATTAATAGACTCTATAGATATGGACAATTTAATTGTACCATTTGGAAGAATAACAAATATTACGGCTACAACTATTATGGTTAATGGACTTGATGTTGCAGTTGGAGATATTGTCAAAATAGAATCAAGTGATGCAACACATAGTGTTCTTGGAATGGTTGCAACAATAAAAGGGGAGGAGTTTACAGTTGTACCTTTTTCTTTTATTGAAGGGTTTAGAATAGATGATAAAGTATATTTACAAAAAGATGGATTAAGTATAAAATGTGGATATGGACTTTTAGGAAGAGTTGTAAATGCTTTAGGTCAGCCAATAGATGGTAAGGGTAAAATATACGATTTAGAAGAATCTTCAGCTATGAATAAAACTGCAATTGCACCACTTGATAGAGGGGTGATTGATGAGAAATTTTCAACAGGAGTTAAAGCAATAGATTCTATGCTTACATGTGGAAAAGGTCAAAAAGTAGGTATCTTTGCTGGAAGTGGTGTTGGGAAATCTACACTTATGGGTATGATTGTAAAAGGGTGTGAAGCTCAAATAAAAGTTATAGCTTTAATTGGTGAAAGAGGAAGAGAGATTCCAGAATTTATCCATTATAATTTGGATGATAATTTAGAAAATACAATAATTGTAACTGCAACAAGTGATGAATCAGCTTTAATGAGAAAATATGGAGCATTTTCAGCTATGGCCATTGCAGAATTTTTTAGAGATAAAGGGCATGATGTATTGCTTATGATGGATTCAGTTACAAGATTTGCGATGGCTCAAAGAGAGATAGGTTTAAGTACAGGTGAACCTCCTGGTAGAGGTGGATATACACCTTCTGTATTTTCATTATTACCACAATTAATGGAGCGGGCTGGAAATAATCAAAAAGGAAGTATTACGGCATTTTTTACAGTTTTGGTCGATGGTGATGATATGAGCGATCCAATTGCTGATCAAAGTAGATCAATATTGGATGGGCATATAGTTTTAACAAGGCAATTAACTGAACAGGGCTTTTATCCACCTATAGATATACTTCAAAGTGCTTCAAGAGTAATGGACAAGGTGGTTTCAAAAGATCATATTCAACATTTCTTAAAGTTAAAAAGAGTATTATCTTTAATAAAAGAGAATGAAGTGTTACTTCGTGTTGGAGCATATAAACCTGGAATGGATAAAGAGTTAGATATAGCCTTACAAAAGAAAGAGAAGTTAAGAGAATTTTTAACTCAGGATATTTCAGAGACATATACTCAAGAACAAATTCAAAACCTTTTTATGGAGGTGCAAAGTGATTGATACAACAGGACAAATGATATATAGATTGGGTAATTTAAATGCTGAAAATGAGCGTATAAGTTATCAAATGAGTACAGGTAAAAAGATTGACCGGGGTAGTGATGATAGTAAGACTTATGCTAGAGAACTCTATATAAATGATAAAATGAGAATTTACAATGGATTAAAAATTCAAGTTGATAAAACTCATGCCCAAAATATTGCTTCAGACAGTACTATGGCAGAAGTTAAATTGTCTTTAGAAGATTTAAAAACAGAGGTCTTAAAATCATTGAATGCAGGTATGGATGCAAATGATAAAAAAGCAGTTGCAGTTAATGTTGAAGGTATAAAAGCTAATCTTTTAACACTTTCAAATGAAAATGCAAACGGTGAATATGTATTTGCTGGATCAGATACTACTGTTCAATCTTTCGTAAAAGATGATGCAACAGGAAGGGTATTTTATAATGGTGATGCACAATTAAGAAGTGTAGCTGTTGCTCCAAATACCTATAGAGATAGAGGGATCACCGGAGTTGATGCTTTTATGTATACTTCATCTGAAGCAGTTAAAGGTGAAACTTTAACTTTTAGAGCTGGAGATATGATTATTGATGAAAATAGCATGCAGTGGCAAGCTACAAAAGCATTTAAAAATGATAGATTAACTTTTGATATTTCAGATACAATAGTAGATAGTGCAGGAGATACTTGGACTTTGGATACTGCTAATAATATATTAACTAATGGAACAACAAGTGCAACTATGGAAGTTGAACATGTAAAGGGTAATCAATACAGAACTGTATCTATTCATAATGATCATGTAAATGGTGGAGTTGCACCAGATTATATGCAAGTTAGTGGAGCTGTACAACTAAGAGAAGTTGATGTAAATGGTAATTTAACAGGGATGTCATATGATATGAGTGAATCTGGAAGTGGAACTCCAACTGATCCATATATGTTTACAACTGATCCATTGAGTGAGGATTATCAGGTATTAACTGCAAAGCATAATTATTTTGATGATGTAGATACAATAATAACTGCATTAAAAACTGATACAAATGATACTGAAGGTGATATTGTAGGATTAAGATCAACTTTAGATATGCTTGATGATGCATATAATGCTGCTAATATTGGACATTCTATTTTAGGTTCTAGAAATAGAATATTTGAATTAGCAAAAGATGATATAAACTCTAAAATAACACATTATAATATTTTATATCAAGAGGTAGCGGGTGCAGATTTATCAAAAGTAGCTATGGAATCAAAAGCATTAGAGATGACATACACTGCTTTATACTCAACTATTACTAAAATGAGTGAATTGTCTTTAGTTAATTTTGTAAGGTAGCTTATAGTGAAGGTTAATATATAATATATGAATTTAGGTAGGTTGTTTTCTAAAGATTTAATTATGGTTGCGATTTTTGTCGCAATCTTGACAATTATAATTGTACCTTTACCTAAATTCGCTTTAGACTTTTTTTTAATAATATCTTTAACCTTATCACTTTTAATTTTATTAATATCTTTATATATTCAAAAACCATCTGATTTAACAACATTTCCAACATTAATACTTATATTGGCTTTATTTAGACTCTCTTTAAATATAGCAACAACCCGTTCAATTTTAAGTGAAGGTCATAAAGGTCCTGAGGCTGTTAGTGATATAATATCTGCTTTTGGTGAGTTTGTTGTTGGTGGAAATATGGTAATTGGTGTGATTATTTTTATCATATTGGTATTGATTAATTTTATGGTTGTAACAAAAGGTGCTACAAGAGTTGCTGAAGTAACTGCTAGATTTACACTTGATTCAATGCCTGGTAAACAAATGGCAATTGATGCAGATTTGAATGCTGGATTTATTGATGATAAACAAGCTCAAGAAAGAAGAATTGCACTTATATCTGAAGCAAATTTTTATGGAGCTATGGATGGTTCATCTAAATTTGTAAAAGGTGATGCAGTTGCAGGAATTATAATTACTATAGTAAACCTAATTGGTGGTTTATTAATTGGTATGTTTCAGCATGATTTAACTGCGGCTCAAAGTGGAGAGATATATACAATTTTAACAATAGGTGATGGACTTGTAGCTCAAATACCTGCACTTGTATTATCAACTGCAACTGCAATTATCATTACCCGTTCAAATATGGATGAGGATAGATTTGCTAATCAATCTGTAGCGCAATTGGTTAAAGATAGTAAATCATTGATGTTGGTTGGTGTTGCATTATTATTATTTGCATTTTTACCAGGATTCCCAACAGGAATTTTATTACTTATGAGTGCAATTATGTTATTTGCAGGTTATGTAATATATATGATAGATGCAAATATTGATAATGCCTTTACAAGATTTTTTACAAAACAAGATGAAAAAACAAAACAACCAAAAGATATTAAAGAACTTAAAAAACAAAAAACTTCTAAAAAAGATGAACCAAAAGAGGAAGATCAACTTGAAAATATTATGCGTATGGAGGTTCTTGAACTTAAACTTGGAGTTAGACTTCTAAAACTTGTACAAGGGGATAGTGAACTTTTAGACAAAATTAGAGGTATAAGAAAAACAATTGCAAAAGAGCTTGGATTTAAAATCCCTCAAATTAGAATATCTGATGATGCATCACTGCAACCAAATCAATATCAATTTTATTTAAAGCGAATCCCTTTGGTTACTGGTTCTGTTGAGATTGATAATTTATTGGCAATGGGTGGAGTTGCAGGAAGTGAATTAAAAGGTAAAAAAGTTAAAGAGCCTGTATTTGGTCTTGATGCTATATGGATCACTCCTGATTTAAAAGAGGAAGCATTGATGAAAGGATATACTGTAGTTGATGCAGCTACAATTATATCTACCCATATCTCTGAAGTTATTAAAAAACATGCTGAAGATATTATAACTAGACAAGATATTGTAAATAATATTGAACTTCTTAAAAAAGATTTCCCTATAGTAATTGAAGAGGCTATGAAGGTTACATCTTATGGAACTTTATTAAAAGTTTGTAAAGATCTTTTACATGAAAATATACCAATAGTTGATATGCTAACCATTATAGAATCAGTTGCAGATATAGCAGAGTTTACAAAAGCACCAGATGTATTACTAGAACATGTAAGAAGTAAACTTTATAGATTAATAACACAAAAATTTAAAGGTGATGATGGTGTACTACATCTAATAACACTAAAACCAGAGTTAGAGCAACAATTTACATCTAAACTACAAGAGCAACATGGAACATCTCAATTAATGTTAAGTATTAGTGAGATAAATAATCTTGTAACAAAAACAAAAGAGATACTTGAACAATTAGAAGTTAAAGGTGTTTCAAAAGTTGCAATGGTTGTAGATCCAACTTTAAGAAAAAGATTAGCCGAGATTTTTGAGAAATTTGGTTTAAATATAGCAGTATTGAGTCATGCAGAACTTGATGCAAAAGCTAATTTTGCAATAGAAGGGACTTTGGAATTTTAATGGATATAATTAACGGTTGTGATAAATTTATACAAATGGTAAAAGATGAGAAATATGCTCAAGCTCACGAAACACTTGAAGAGATATGGAAAGAATTAAAAAAAACAGATAAACAGCACTCTTTAATATTAAAAGGTTTTATAAATGGTGCTACATCTTTTGAAATAAAAAGAAGAGGGCGCCCTTTAAGTTCTGCTTTAAAGATATGGAGTGTATATGAAAAATACAAACCACTTATAATAAAACTTAATACTCCATATACTTCAAAGTACCTAGAATGCAGTGATGTTTTGGAAAAAACATATCAAAAAGTTTTTAAATCTTAAAAAAGACTAAAATTATCCGATTTATTTTTATTTATTAGGAAAATATATATTGTTGTTTGATACAATTTCAGCACAACTAAACCAAAGAGTTTTTCAGGGATAATTTTTCTCTCTCCTTTTAGCCCTGTTGGCTCTTTAAAAGCAACTAGATTTTGAATCTGGTTGCTTTTTTTTTTGATTAATTTAGTTATAATTATTCTATGAATATTAAATCACTTTATATAACATCAAATGATACACTAAGCGGTAAACTTGTAGTTGCTATACCTTTAATGCAATTATTAAAATCAAAATTCCAAAAAGTTGCTTTTTTTAAACCAATAATATCTTCTAAAAAACAAAAAGATAATGATATAAATTTTATGTTAAAACATTTTAGTTTAGATCAAAAATATGATTTGGCATATGGTTTTAGTTCTAATGAGGTTGAAAAACTATTATCATCAAATCAAACTTCAAAAATATATCAAATATTGATTAATAAAATTAAAGAGTTAGAAAATCAATATGATTTTGTACTTATTGAAGGTATTGACTTTTCTATAATACAGGAGATTGATGAGTTTGATCTAAATTTAAAAATAGCAAAACATTTTAATAGTTCAATAATAAGTGTAATAAATTGTGATAAAAGATCAAATAAAAATATTATAGATAATATAAAAATTGAGCATAAGCATATAAAAAACAGTGGAGTAAATCATTTTATGAGTTTTGCAAATATGGTAAATATTACTCAATTAGATGATTTGATGAAAAGTATTGATGAGTTGAATCTGGATACTAAAATATTTGCTTTACCTCATATTGATATGTTAAATTATGCAACTGTATCTCAAATAAAAAAAGATCTTAAATTAACTAAACTTTTTGGCTCAAAATCAGATATGCAAAAGATGGTATATCAACCAAAAGTTGCAGCTATGCATTTGGAAAATCTTTTAGGTTATATACAAATGAACGATTTATTAATTGTACCTTGGGATAGAGCAGATATAATTTTAGGTATAATACCTTCAATATTTTCAAAAAATTTCCCAAGTATATCAGCAATATTAATAACAGGCAACAAAAAACCAAACAAACATATATATAATTTATTGCAAGGTTTAGATAAATTAAGAATACCTATTTTAAGTATAAAAGATAAAACATATGAATCTGCAGTTAAAGTAAGTTTGGTAAAACCAAAAATAACACCAAAAGATAAAAATAAAATTTCAGTTATTAAGGGGCTTTTTACAAAATATGTAGATGAATCTTTTATAGAAAAATCTTTGATGAACTCTCAAAGTGATATAGTTACCCCTTTGATGTTTGAGTATTCTTTGTTTCAAAAGGCTAAAAAATCAAAAAAAGTTATAGTATTACCAGAGAGTTTTGATGTTAGAATATTGGATGCAACACAATCACTTTTACACAGTGGTGTGGTTGATATTATTTTACTTGGAGATGAATTAAAAATAAAACACAAAGCAGAGGTTTTGGGAGTTGATATTTCAGATGCGAATATAATTGATCCTTTAAAATCAAAATATACACAAAAATTTGCTAAAGAGTTTTATGAATTAAGAAAACACAAAGGGATAACTTTGGATAAAGCATTTGAAACTATGCAAACAGATGTAAATTATTTTGCTACAATGTTGGTATATTTTAATTATGCACATGGAATGGTAAGTGGTGCAGTTAATACAACTGCATCAACTGTAAGACCAGCTTTGCAAATAATAAAAACCAAAAAAGATATATCAATAGTATCAAGTGTCTTTTTTATGTGTTTAGATACAAAAGTTATGCTTTTTTCAGATTGTGCAATAGTACAAGACCCAAGTGCAGTTGAATTATCACATATAGCTATAAGTACGGCAAATACTGCAAAATCGTTTGGTATTGATCCAAATATTGCAATGCTTTCTTACTCTACAGGAGATTCTGGAAGTGGTAAGGATGTTCAAAAAGTTGTTGAAGCAACAAAATTAGTGAAGCAAAATGCAAAAGATCTTAAAGTTGAAGGTCCAATACAGTATGATGCTGCAACATCAAAAGCTATAGCTAAACAAAAACTACCAAATAGCAAAATAGCAGGGAGTGCGAATGTTTTGATATTTCCAGATTTAAATACAGGAAATAATACATATAAAGCTGTACGAAGCAGTGCAAATGCAGTTGCGATAGGTCCAATATTGCAAGGGTTGAAAAAACCAATAAATGATCTTAGTCGGGGATGTGATGTAAGAGATATTATAAATACTGTTGTAATAACAGCAATTCAAGCACAAGAGTTAAAATGAAAATACTAGTTATAAATAGTGGTAGTTCATCAATTAAATCAAAATTGATTGATAGTAATACTCAAGAGGTGATCTATTCACAAAATTTTCAAGAGATAAAGAATCATGAACAGTGTTTAAAATCACTTTTTTTAAAAATTGATCTAGATGATGTAGATGCTTTTGCTCATAGAGTAGTTCATGGAGCAGATCAGTTTTATAAAAGTATTATAATTGATGATGAGGTTTTACGACAATTAGACTCTATAGAGTATTTAGCACCCTTACACAATCCAGCAAATACAAAAGCTATTAAGATATTAAAAAATATGTTTCCTTCAAAACCTCAAATTGCAGTGTTTGATACAGCTTTTCATCATACTATGGAACCAAAAGCTTATATGTATGCTTTACCTTATAGTTTATATAAAGAGCATAATATTAGAAAATATGGTTTTCATGGAAGTTCCCATGCTTATTTAACACAAAAAGCTTCAGAGTTATTAAACAAATCAATATCTCAAACAACTATTATAAGTTTGCATCTTGGTAATGGTTGCAGTGCATGTGCAATTAAAAATGGAAAATCTATAGATACAACTATGGGATTTACCCCATTGGAAGGGCTTATGATGGGTACAAGATCAGGAGATATTGATCCATTAATAATACTTTTTCTAGAAGATAAACTAAATATGGATACACAAACTATTAATAATCTTTTAAATAAACAATCAGGTTTAAAAGGTATAAGTAACTATAGTAGTATGAAAGATGTAGTAGAGCTGATGAAAAAAGGGGATATTATGGCAACCTTGGCTTTTGAGATGTTTATTTATAAAATTGTAAAAACAATTGGTTCTTATTGGATGATACTTAAAAACCTAGATGCAATAGTATTTAGTGGAGGGATTGGAGAGTATAGTTTTACAGTTAGAAAAGCTATAATTGAAAATATATCTAAGCTTATGCAAATAAATTTTAACATTAACGCAAATAATCAAAATAGAGTGACTATAAGCAATAGCAATAGTAAGGTAAAACTTTTTGTAATACCTACAGATGAAGAGCTTTATATAGCAAATGAAGCTAAGAGTTTGTTAACATAAAATTAAATATAATATATACTATTATTCAAAATAAAAAAGGAAAAAGATGAGAAATATAAAGATCTTATTAGCTACATCATTAGTGGGGGCAACAATTGCAAATGCTTCGTGGACTGATTCTTTGGGTGGATTAGTAGAAACTGTACAGAAAGTGCAAAAAGTTCAAGCTCAAACAACTGGTACTACAAAATCAGCAACTAACTTAAGTAGTAGCAATTTAAGTACTACAGATATGAATGGTGCTTTAAAACAGGCTTTAAATATGGGTGTTGATTATGCAGTAAAAACACTTGGATCTAAAAATGGATATCTTAATAATCCTATTGCAAAAATTGGTCTTCCAAAAAATCTTGAAAAAACAGCTGCTTTGGTACGAAAAGCTGGTGGTGGTAAATATGTGGATGATTTGGTAGTAGCACTAAATAATGCAGCGACTCAAGCAGCGCCAAAAACAGCAAAAATATTTTCAGATTCTATTACAAAAATGAGTATAGATGATGCAAAAAAGATATTAAGTGGAGGGGATGATGCTGCTACAAACTATTTTAGAGCTCATACTACAAAACAGCTTCAAGATGCAATTGCTCCAATTGTAAAAAAGAGTATGGAGAATAACAGTGTAGCAAAATATTATAAATTACTTCAATCTTTTTATAAATCAAATGCAGGTATATTAAAGAATGACAAAGTAAGCGCATTGGCAAATTCGTTTGGATTTGGTTCAGCATTGCCTAGTGGTGAAGATGAAGATCTTGATGCATATGTAACAAATAAATCTATAGATGGATTGATGAGTATGATTGCACAAAAAGAGAAATCTATACGATCAAATCCTTTGATGCAAAATAGCAGTTTAATTAAAAAAGTTTTTTCAGCTTTTTAAAATATTGATTTATGTTTGTATATAGAGAAGAAGAATTAAAATTATTGGAGGATGGATATAACGATCCATCCTCTAAATTTCAAGTGATTTATGGTCTAAAAGGAAGTGGAAAATCTGCTTTATTAAATCAATTTTTACAAGATAAAAAAAGATTATATTTCTCTAGTTATGAGATGATACCATCTTTGTTTTTTACTCAAATGGCAAATAAAATAAGTCAGTTCTTTTATCAAACACCATATATACATACAATAAAAAGTTTTGAAGAGGTGCTGCTTCTTATTTATAAAGCACCTATAAATGAAAAGTTAATATTAGTTTTTGATGATTTTAGTAAGATTATAAATGTTGACAAAGATGCATTAAATCAGTTGATAAATTATTGGAATAAGAAATTATCAAAAAAAAATATACAGCTTATTATTTCTAGTTCTATTATCTTTGACAAAAAAATCCCAGCACAGTATATTCAGCTTGAAGCTTTACCTTTTAGGGCATTAAATACATTTTTCCCTACATTGTCAAAATTGGATCAGTTGTATCTTTATTCATTGCTTGGAACCTCTGCAAAATATTTGAAATTTTATAATGTCAAAAAAGATTTTACACAAAATTTATATAATCTTTTTTTATCACAAAATGGATATCTATCTACACTTGGTATTGATATATTAAAATCAGAATTAGCAGAGATTGGTACATATGGATCTATTTTATATGCTATTGCTCAAGGGAAAACAAAAATAGGTGATATCGCTTTGGCATTAGATTTAAAATCAACATATTTAACAAGATATTTACAAAAACTTATAAATATGATGATTATAAAAAAGATAGTACCAATAAATGAGGATATTAAAAAATCAAAATATGGTCGTTATGTGATATGTGACAATGCAGTTAAATTTTGGTTTTCATATATATATACCAATATGACATCTTTAAAAGAGATGGATTACAAAGTTGTAACAAAGCTTATTCAAGATAGTTTTGTTACTCAAACTATTGCATTAAATTATAAAGAAGCTGTAAAAGAGTATATATATTTACATCAAGAAAAAATATTTGGATATACCCCAATAAGTATAGGTTCTTGGTGGGATAACAGTGATAATATGATTGATATTGTTGCTTATGATAGAAAAACTATAACTTTTGTACAGGTATATTGGGAAGATAAAGATATGGCTAAGATTCAATATGGTGACTTAAAAAGGGTAAGTGAAAAATTCAATTCAAATTTACAAAAAAAATATATAATAGTTACAAAAGAGTCTTTGTTTAATATAAATTAATTTTTAAGGTGTTGCTTTATAATATGTACCTGTAATAGGGGAGATGATGGCTCTTCCTTGAGATATAAATTTTATTGGTATTGATAATCTACTTTTATAATCTTTTGGTTTAAAAACTACAAAATGAAGATGAGCTCCACTGCTGTAACCACTATTACCACTGTATCCTATAAAATCTCCTCTACTTACAGTTTGTCCAACTTTGACTTTTACACCATTTTTCTTTAAATGAGCATATGTTGCATAGGTACCGTCATTGTGTCTTATTGTGATAAAATTTGTATATTTAGCAAATTTTTTTGAAAATCCATGTTTTGAAGAATCTTGTTTTATTTGTACAACAACACCCCCTCTACTTGCATATATTTTTGTTCCCATTTTTAAACCAAAATCTACTGCATACATAGATTCCCCTTTGTGGGTGGTTTTACCATTGAATCCCTGTGTTACTTTTTGTTTTGTATTTAATGCATAAGGCAGTCTATACAGGTATCTATTATTATGTTTTGCATCTTTTGAACCTAATACCCAGATATATTTAGAGGTATATTTAAATCTATTTTTAAATCTCTTTATTTTATAAATTTGTGTTTTTGAATTTGGTTTAAAACTTTTTATAATAGTTTTTTTTACAGTTTTATTTTTTGTTTTAAAAACTATATCAACTTTTGAAGTTATATCAAAAATATTTTTGTTAATAAGATATACCTTGATTGTATGTTTATCTACTGAAAGTTTTGTATATACAGTTTTTTGAGCATATAATGAACAAAAAAATAAAGTAATAAATAATATATATCTTAACATTTTTTAACCTTTTTTGAGAAAATAAGTATATCATAATATAATTTAATTAAAAAATAGTATTTAATATGTTGTAGAACATATATTGTATTTAGTGATAATATTATTATAACATCCCATTTTTCGGTAATACTATCCTTAATAATATTTAATATGTAACTAAACATATTAAATAAAGTTTATATATAATTTATTTGTTTAAAGTTAATAATTTTGCTAAAATTAATATATTAATTTTGCTACAAGGGGTATATTATGGCAAAAACAGCAGAACAAATTGTAAAATATTTAAGTAATAAAGTAAAAATTTTAGATAAACCAGATGCAGGTGATAATATAGCAGTATTTGTACGACCTGGTGATAAGATAGATGTGAATATCGATGGTATTCCTGTTGATCAATTAGTATATAAACTTATAGGTGGAGATATTGTTTTATTGTTACCAGATGGCAGTAAATTTACATTTGTATCTATGGCACTTATGGGTTATGATAATGTTCCACCATCTATAAACTTTGGTGGTGGGAAAGTTATGACTTTAGATAATATTTTATCTGAAATTGAATATATAAATAATTTACCTCTTGATTCTGTTATTGCCAGTGAAAATATAGATTCCCCAGAATACCCTTCTGATGTACAAAAAGAGTTTCCAAAAGTAGAAACTGCAAAAGCAGCAAGCCCAACTACCCCAATAGTACAAGATATTTTAGAAAATATAGATGAAAAAGCTGATGTAGCACCACTTGAAGAGGAAACTCCCCCTGAAGATGTTGGGAAAGAGATAGAGGTTGTAGAAGAGGTAACATTTACAGATGATAATACTGCAACAAATACAAAAACTGAAGAATCTGTAACAGAAGGTATTGCACCAACACTTAGCTTTGATATAGATATTCAACATTTAAAAGCTACAACATCTTCGACAATAGATGCAGATGGAAATAGAGTATTAACTGTTGAAGGTGGAGGTGGTAGAGCATATGATAATATCTATCCAGATACAAACGAAACTGCAGATAGATCAAGTATTATTAAACAAACTGATAGTGAGATATTGGATTATAGAAATATAGATAGTTCTCAATATGATAAATTAATTATTAATGCTGATGATTCCAACTATTTTAGTGATACATTGACTTCTAGAACTATTACAATTACTCCAAATCAACCTGAAGGTTTTGCTATTGAAGAGATCACTTTTACAAGTCCAAATCCACCAGATGGGTTAAATCTTATATTAGATCATGCAACATATGACAATGGTATATGGACAATAAAAAAAGATAATCCTGATACTCCTGAAGTTGACGGTTTCACTTATGATAGTTCTGGAAATATAAGTTTAAATTTTACAGGTAGTTCAAATGTTCCTGGTAATTTTGAAGTGATACTAACTGCAAAATCTGTATTTAGTATGGATAATGTTTCAGAAGCAAACAAAGATACAATAGAAGAACCAGTAGAAACAGAGTTGACATTTTCCCAAACATATGGTGCAAATATTAAAGATATAACAAATATAAATGATTCAAATGAGTATTTATTTGATGCGTTTGTTGGATCAGATGGTAATCTTGTAACAACAGGTTTTGTAATTACAACTAATCTTAATAAAACTATTACATACGGATCTGAAACACTTGTTAATACAATAAACGGTGCTATTACAGATGATACAATGTTTGGAGGTAGTAATGATGATACACTACTTGGAAATGAAGGTAATGATACGATAACTTCCGGACTTGGTGATGATATTGTTGATGGTGGAGATGGTAATGATACCATTGATTTTTCATTAATTGATAATCCAAGTGGTGTGGGAATTGATGCAAATCTGCAAACAGGGATCATCACAGGAGATGGAACTGATAGTGTAAGTAATATAGAAAATATTGTAGGAACACAAGATAATGATATATTAGTTGGGGATTCAAATATAAATATACTTCAAGGTGAAAATGGAAATGACACTATTGAAGGTGGTGATGGAGATGACACTATTGAAGGTGGTGATGGAGATGACACTATTGCTGGAAATTTAGGAGATGATTTACTAAAAGGTGATTTGGGTATTGATACAATCACTTTTGAAGATGCTATAAGTAGTGATGAAAATGGTGTAGTTGTACAACTTGATGATGGTAGTGGAATAGCTGGAAGAGGTTTAGCTACAGGTATTGATGGCAGTGATATGTTATGGGATTTTGAAAATATCACAGGTACAAATTATAATGATTCTTTATATGGATCAACATCAAATAATACAATTTTGGCTTTAGATGGGGATGATACTATTGATGGTGGTCTGGGAGATGATTATATTGATGGTGGAGATGGCATTGATACAGCAGATTTCTCTTTATCTACAGGAGCAGAATTAATAAATTTAGCTGGACATGAAGCAAGAGGTGCAGCTGGAGTTGATGATATATATAATATTGAAAATGTTATTGGAACTAAATATGATGATTCAATAATAGGAGATGATCAAGATAATATTTTAGATGGTGCAAGAGGTAATGATTATATAGAAGCTCAAGATGGAGCAGATACTGTTTATGGTGATACCGGAGATGATACACTTTATGGTAATGATGGTGATGACCTATTAGATGGTGGATGGGATAATGATATTTTAAATGGTGGAGCTGGAGATGATATCCTAAATGGTAATTTAGGGGAAGATACTGCAGATTATTCTGATGCATCATCATCTGTTAGTGTTGATCTTACTATTGATAATATTGCACAAGATACAAAAGCTGCCGGTAATGATACTTTAATAGATATAGAAAACTTAATAGGTAGTTCTTATGCTGATACTTTAAGAGGTGATGAAAATGATAATACATTGTTGGGTGGAAATGATGATGATACACTTATTGCATCTGGATCTTCATCTTTAGGTAGTGATTATCTTGATGGTGGAAGTGGAGAGAATGATTATATAAGTTTTGAATCTCAAATAAATAATATAACTATAGATTTGGATATAGCTGATATTCAAAATACCGGTATTGGAAATATGCAAGTATTAAATATTGAACATATTATTGGTGGAACAGGGGATGATATATTAAAAGGGGATAGAGACTCTAATACAATTCTAGGTAATGATGGATCAGATGAGATATACGGACAAGCTGGTGAAGATAATCTTTATGGCGAGGATGGATTTGATAGCTTATATGGTGGTGATGATAACGATAATTTATACGGTGGTAGTGGCGAAGATCTTCTAGATGGAGAAAATGGTGATGATACACTTTATGGTCAAAATGGTGATGATACACTTATAGGTAATCAAGGTAATGACTATCTTGATGGTGGTACAGACTATGATATTGCTTCATATATAAACTCTACAAATAATATTGTTGTTGATATGGAAGCTAGTGGAGCAGATGTTGCTGATGATGGTTTTGGTACACAAGATACTTTGGTTAATATTGAACAAATTTCAGGAAGTAAATTTGATGATATCATAAGTGGAGATGATCAGGCTAATATCTTTTTTGGTGAAGATGGAGATGATACTTTAGATGGTCGAGCTGGAGATGATACTCTTGATGGTGGAAGTGGAAATGATCTAATTTATGGTGGAGAGGATAGTGACACTATTTATGGTCAAACAGGAGATGATACTCTTGATGGTGGAACAGGAGATGACTCATTATATGGTGGAAGTGGTAATGATACTATTCAAATAAGCTCTATTGTAGACGGGGTTGATTATATAGATGGTGGAGCTCAAAGTGATACTTTAGATTATAGATTAATTACTGATGATGATAATGATGCTACTACAAATGGATTAGATATAGATATGGCTGCTGGTACAATTAATATTGATGGAAGCAGTGATACAGATACAGTTTTAAATATAGAAAATATAACAGGTACTCAAAATAATGATACTATAGTTGGAAATGATTTAAATAATACTTTTAAAGGGGAAGCTGGAGAAGATACACTTAGAGGTGGAGATAATGATGATCTACTTGAAGGTGGAGCTGATAATGATTATTTATATGGTGATGCTGGTGATGATATTTTAAAAGGTGATACAGGTGATGACTTTTTAGATGGAGGAGAGGGTAATAATACTTTAATAGGTGGAGCTGGAATTGATACCGTTGATTATAGTGCAATAACAAGTTCTGTAAATGTAGATTTAAGTAATACAACTTCTCAAAATGTATATGCCGGAGTTAATGATACTATATCAGAAATTGAAAATGTAATTGGTACTGCTTTAAAAGATACGATTAATGGTAATGCTGATACAAATACATTAAGAGGTGGAAGTGGAGATGACCTTGTTTCTGGTGATGGTGGAGATGATACTATATATGGTGAAGGTGATAATGATACATTAAGAGGTGGAAGTGGAGATGACCTTTTAGATGGTGGTGATGGTATTGATATTGCTGATTACTCACATCTTAATAATTCTATAACAGTAAATTTACAAACACCAGATAATAATGGAAATCAAGTAATCGATGATGGTGAAGGTGGAGCTGATCGATTAGAAAATATTGAGATTATTCAGGCTTCTCAATCATCAGATACTTTAACAGGAAGTAATTTATCAGATACATTTATTGCAAACAGAGGTGATGATACTTTAGATGGACTAGATGGTGATGATATTTTAGATGGAAATGATGGTGATGATATATTTATATCTCATAATGATGATGGTATAGATACTATTGATGGTGGAGCAAATAATGATACAATTGATTATAGTGATGTTTCACAAAGTATTGAAGTAACACTAGATGGTGCGACTCAAACAACAGTGGTAATTAATTCTGTTGATAGTGATAAAATTAAAAACATAGAGAATATTGTTGGTGGTAGTGCCAATGATACTATACATGGAGATAGTTTAGATAATATTTTAGATGGTAAAGCTGGAGATGATACTATTAGTGGTGGAGAAGGTAACGATACTATTGATGGGGGAGATGATAATGATACTGTAGATTACAGTTATATTGATGATGTTGGAGCATATGACTATGGTGTTAATGTAAATCTTGAAATAGATCAGGGGCTTGATCAAGCTGGTGGAGATCAAGTTGGTATTGATACTATAAGAAATATAGAAAATGTAATTGGTACCAAGAATGATGATAATATTAAAGGTGATACTTTTAATAATACATTAAAAGGTGAATTAGGGGATGATTATCTTGATGGAAATTCTGGAGATGATTATCTTGATGGTGGAGCTGGAGATGATATTTTAAGTGGTGGAGCTGGAGATGATGTTCTTGATGGTGGAGATGGTATAGATACAGCAGATTATAGTAAAGCAACTGATTCATTAAATATAGATTTAACATCTCAAGGTGTTAAAGATATAGGAGCTGGTCAGGGAAGTGACACATTTATATCTATAGAGGGTGTAATAGGTGGAGATTATAATGATACTTTACAAGGAACTTCTGAAGCTAATACATTAATAGGTAATGATGGTGATGATACTTTACTTGGTGGAGGAGCAAGCAGCTCTTACGATTATATAGATGGTGGAGAAGGGATAGATTTTGCAAGTTTTGCCTTTACTTCAAACGATATTAATATTGACTTATCATTGGGAAATACGGTTCAAACCACAGCAGTTGGAGATATCTTAATTAAAAATGTGGAAAATCTTCAAGGTGGAGCTGGTGATGATACAATTATTGGTGATAACAATGATAATACACTTGAGGGTGAGAGTGGAAATGATACTTTTTATGGACAAGCTGGAGATGATGTATTAGATGGGGGAGGAGATGGTTATGAAATTTCTGTAGATACTGTTTCTAATAATACAACATACTCTATTACTATTGATGGGCAAGATGTTTCATATACTTCTAGTTCTAATGCTACAATTAAAGAGATTGTTGAAGGATTTACTCAAGCATTTACTGCTTCTGGTGTAATAGGTGAAATTTATGAAGATGATAATGGTATATTTTTACAAACAACAAAAACAATTACAAACAATACAAATTTAACTCAAACAGCAAAAACTTATGTAGATGTTGCAGATTATTCAAATGTAACATCAGGTGTTGGAATCACTTTAAATAATGGAGTGGTATCAAATGATGGATATGGTTCAAGTGATACTTTAATAGATATAGAACAGATAAATGGAACAAGTTTTTCAGATACTTTAATAGGTGATGATAATTCAAATACTCTATATGGTGGAGCTGGAGATGATTATATAGATGGCGCTGCTGGATCTGACAGTTTATATGGTGAGAGTGGAAATGACACTTTTATTGCTAGACTTGATGATGGTGATGATTATATAGATGGTTTTGGTACTGTAGGGCAGACAGAAGATGTGACTGATAAAGATGTTGTTGATTATAGTGCTATTACAGATAATACTTATCATCTTGAGGTTGATTTATCATCGCAAGCAGCTTCAATTATAAAAGATGATAATAGTATAAATCAAACAGATACTTTAAAAAATATTGAAAATATAGTTGGTACCAGTGGAGATGATATATTTAAAGGTGATGTTCAGGATAATACATTTTTAGGTTCAAGTGGAGATGATACTTTTATAGCTGGAACATATAATGATGGTGTTGACCTATTTGATGGACAAAATGATAATGACACAGTTGATTATTCATCTTATGGATCAGATAACAGTATCACTGTAACATTAAATAATTCAGATATAGCAACTGTAAATGTAAATAATGGTGATCATGATGATCTTAAAAATATAGAAAATATTATAGGTACTTCAGGTGATGATTCTATAGGTGGAGATGATGCAAACAACACTTTTTTTGGTGGAGATGGAGATGATACTTTAAGTGGTGGATTGGGTGCAGATTATCTTGATGGTCAAGGTGGTAACAATACGGTTGATTATTCACTTGAAAGTGCAATTGATGCAGATTTAAATACAGGTGCAATTGATGTTGATGGTTCAACTGATACTTTAGTAAATATTCAAAATATAACTGGTTCTGCTTATGCTGATACTATTAGTGGTGATGATAATATAAATACTTTAAAAGGTGGAGCTGGTGATGATACACTAGATGGTAAAGGTGGAGCAGATTTATTAGAAGGTGGAACGGGAGATGATACTTTTATAACCACTGATCCTAGTGATGGAAGTGATAAATTTTATGGTGGTTCTAACAGTAGTATTGGTGATACTGTAGATTATTCAGCGATATCTTCAAGTATTACAGCAACTTTAAGTGATGATAATTCAACAGCAGGTACTGTAAGTATTGATGGTGGTGATAGTGATGAGACATATGATATTGAAAATATTACAGGATCTAGTGTAGATGATGTAATAACAGGAAATAGTTATGCAAATACGCTAAAAGGTGATGCTGGAAATGACACACTTATAGGTGCAGATGGTGCAGATTATCTTGATGGTGGAATTGGAAGTGATACTGCTGATTATAGTGCTAATATTAGTACTCATAATATTGATTTGACTTTAGCAGATAGTGGTATCGAATCTGAAGTACACATCACTAATGAACTTAGTGATACTATAATAAATATAGAGCATGTAAAAGGATCATTAGGTGATGATACAATTACAGGAAATTCTCAAGATAATATATTAAATGGATATGTTGGAGCTGATATATTAAATGGAGCTGCTGGAGTAGATACACTTTTAGGAGATATTGGAGATGATACATTAAGTGGTGGTATAGGAGATGATACACTTGATGGTGGTGATGGAAGTGATATGGCTGATTATTCAAGCAGAGATGTTTCAGTTCATGCCAATATTACTAATAATCAGGCACTAATAGATGTTGATAATGATGGAACATTCAGTGAAACTGATACTTTTATAAATATAGAAAATGTAAAAGGTTCAAGTGTAGATGATATTTTAACAGGTGATGATAACTCTAATACTTTATATGGATTTGATGGAAATGATACTATTGAAGGAAAAGGTGGAGATGATTATTTAGATGGTCAAAATGGAGATGATACAGTAACTTATGAAAATGCTACAAATGCAGTAGATATAAGTCTTGATCAACATAGTGCTACAGATTTAGATGGAGCAAATTCAATAGGAACTGATACTTTATATAATTTTGAAAAAGTGATTGGATCAACTCATGATGATACGATTGAAGGTAGTAGTGGTGATGATATTCTAGATGGGAATGATGGAATAGACACATTATCTTATAAAAATGCTTCAAGTGCAGTAACAATAGATTTAGCAGTAACTACTGCACAAAATACGGTGGGAGCTGGAGTTGATACTTTAAGTAACTTTGAAAATCTTGAAGGAAGTGATCATAATGATACTTTAAAAGGTGATGCTAGTGCAAATAGTATATTAGCAGGAAATGGAAATGATACACTAATTGCTCAATTTGATACTGATGATACAGATTATTTAGATGGTCAAGGTGGGAAAGATACACTTGATTATAGCTCTTTTGGAACAGATTATAGATTAAATCTTACATTAGAAGGATCAAGTGCAGCTACAGCTACACTTACAGATGTTAATGATGATACAAATACAAGTGATGATACTGTTGTAAATATTGAAAATGTAATAGGAACAGATTCTAATGATACTATTACAGCAGATGGATTGGTAAATACTATTTATGGAAATGGTGGAGATGATATATTAAAAGGTAAAGCTGATGATGACACTTTATATGGGGGAGATGGAGATGACTACCTTGATGGTGGAGATGATGTAGATTATCTATATGGTGAATCTGGAGATGATACTTTAAGTGGTGGATTGGGAATTGATTATATAGATGGTGGAGAAGATGGTGAGACGCTAGGAGATAGTGTTGATTTTTCTGCTAAATCTTCAACTTTACATATAAATCTTATGGATCAAGATGCTGCAGGTTATGCACAAGCTACTATAGATGGTGCAAATGATGATTTCTTAAAAAATATAGAAAATATCAAAGGTTCAACAGTAGGTGATACAATAATTGCTGATAATGATACTAATATTTTAGAGGGTATTGGTGGAGCAGATACACTTGCAGGACTTGGTGGAGTTGATACACTTGATGGTGGAAGTGGAGATGATATATTTATCTCTGGTTTAGATGATAACGGTGATGATATATTTGAAGATGCAAATGATGGAGCTGATATTATAGATGGTGGAGCTGATATTGATACCGTTGATTATAGCAATATAAGTAAATCAATCAATGTAACATTAGATGGTGCAAATGATGCAACCGTAGATATAACTGATTATGATAATGATACAATTAAAAATGTAGAGAATGTTATTGGGTCAAGTGCAAACGATACTATAAATGGTGATAATTTAGATAATGTTCTAGATGGAAGTTTAGGTGATGATACTTTATATGGAGCAGCTGGAGATGATACTTTAAATGGTGGTGATGGTATTGATATAGCAGATTATTCAAATGCTGCAAATAATATTATTGTAGATATGACAAATTCAGCTACTGAAGTTACAAATGATGGTGATGGTGGAAGTGATAATTTAATAGATATTGAGGTTATTGCAGGATCTACTCATAATGATACAATGATAGGTAATGATGATGATAATACACTTTATGGTGGAGCTGACACTGATACTATTAGTGGTGGTAAAGGTGCAGATACTTTATATGGTGGAGAGCTTGATGGAACAGACAATTCAATAGATACAGTTGATTACTCTTATGTTGGTTCAAGTGATGAGGTTACTATAAATTTAGGAGATGGAACTGCCGTTGTTGACGTTGCTGGAGATATAAGTGATAGTGATACTTTAAATGGATTTGAAAATGTAATTGGTGGGGCTGGTAATGATACAATTACAGGATCAAATGATGTAAATAATCTATATGGAAATAGTGGAGATGATACATTTATAGCAAATGCTAATGATGGAGCTGATTTTATAGATGGTCAAACAGGAAATGACACAGTAGATTACTCATCATATACAGATTCAACAGATAAACTTATTTTGGATTTAAATGATGGAGATAATAGTTCCGTTGTAAATATAAATGGTAGTGATGAAGATACTCTAGTACATATTGAAAATGTTGTAGCTACTAGTGGTGCTGATACAATATCAGGAAATAGTGATGCTAATATTTTAACTGGAAAAGATGGAAATGATCAACTAAATGGTGAAGATGGTGATGATACTTTAATAGGTGAAGATGGTGATGATACACTAAAAGGTGGAGCTGGCGATGATATATTAAATGGTGGTGTTGGAAGTGATACAGCAGATTATAGTGATGCAGGTTCAGGTGTAACTATTGATATGTCAGGAAGTTCAGTTAGTGTTGGTGCTGGTCTTGGTACAGATACTTTAATAGATATTGAAAATGCACTTGGATCAATATATGATGATACTTTTAAAACAAATACAACAATAGATAATATTTTTTATGGAAGTGATGGTAGTGATACAGCTGATTATAATGATATAAGTGTAGATGATGTAACACAAGATAAAATTGTAGTAAATGGTTCTAGCGTAGATGTTTATATTGATGGAAATATAAGTGCAACAGATACTTTAGACAGTGTAGAAAATATTACAGGTTCAAAAGGTAATGATACAATTGTATCTGATGATGGAGATAATACTATAAAAGGTATGGAGGGTGATGACACTATATCTGGTAGCAATGGAGCTGATTATTTAGATGGTGGAGATGGAAGTGATGATAATCTATCTTATACTTATGCTAGTAGTTCAGTTACAGTTGATTTACATAATGGAACAGCTACAGTTGATGCAAATGATACTGATACTATATTAAACTTTGAAAATGTAACAGCAACAAGCTCAAATGATAAAATTATATTAAAATCAAATGCAGGTGCATTAGATGGTGTAGAAAATGAAATTGATGGGCAAGATGGAATCGATACAGTTAGTTATGAAAACTATACTGTTGACTTAACGGTTGACATGGGTGCAGGTGCTGTTGCAACTGGTGATAATGATATTTTAACTTCTATTGAAAATGTTATTGGTGGAACAGGTAATGATGTTTTTAATACGAATACAGATATAAGTAATGATTTTGATGGAAATGATGGAAGTGATACGCTTGATTATAGTAATATTGATAAATCAATTAATGTCACTCTTGATAGTTCAACAACAACTACAGTTCAAATAGTTGATTATGCAGATGATACTATTAAGAATATAGAAAATATATCAGGATCTAGTGTAAATGATACAATTACCGGTGATGCTTTAAATAATACACTAAGTGGAAATGCAGGAGATGATACACTTGATGGTGCTGCAGGAGATGATTATATTGAAGGTGGAACTGGTGATGACCTTCTGTATGGTAAAGATGGCGTAGATAAATTGTATGGTGGAGATGGTATTGATATCTTAGATGGTGGAGAAGCAGATGATAAATTATACGGTGAAATAGGTGATGATACACTAAAAGGTGGAGCTGGTGATGATATACTTGATGGTGGTGATGATATTGATACAGCTGATTATTCTGACGCTACAGGTAAAGTTACGGTTGATTTAGGAGATGATACATCTCAAAATATAGGTGCAGATCAGGGCTATGATACCTTAAGTAATATTGAAAATGTTATGGGGTCATCTTATGATGATACATTTTATACAAATTTAACAGTAGATAATACTTTTAATGGTGGAGTATCAAATGCAAATGAAACTAAAGGTGATACTGTTGATTATAGTGATAAATTAATTGATAGTGATGATAAAGTAGTAGCTAATATTGCAGCTGGTACAGTAGAAGTTACAGATGCTGGAAATATTACATCAAATGACACTTTGGTAAATATAGAAAATATTACTGGTACTAGTGGAGATGATACAATTACTGGAGATGATTCTAACAATACTTTAAAAGGTATGGCTGGAGCTGATACATTAAAAGGTGGAGATGGAGACGATTATCTTGATGGTGGAGACGATACAGACACAGTTTCTTATGAAGGAGAAACATTAAATGTAACAGTTGACTTACATAATGGAGAAGCAACAGGTACAAATATAGGAACAGATACACTTGTAGATATAGAAAATGTTCTTGGTGGTGATGCCAATGATACTATTATTATGAAAGAGGGATCAGTTACAAATGTTATAGATGGTTCAGATGGTGCTGATACAATCTCTTATGAAAAATATACAACAAATGGAGTAAATGTAGATCTTGGTATTACTGCATCTCAAGAAGTAGTAACTGGTGATAATGATACTATACTAAATATTGAAAATTTAACAGGTTCAGCATTAGATGATGTATTAAAAGGTTCAAGTGGTGATAATACTCTTAGTGGGTTACAAGGTGATGATAGCTTTATAGTAACCGATGGTGATGATTATATTGATGGTGGAAATGAAGATTCAGGAGCAAGAGGATCTGATATAGTTGATTATAGTTCAATTAGCGATGATGATGCAGATATAACTACAGGTGGATTAAATGTAGATTTAGATGGTACTAATGAAGTTGATTTATCTATAAATGGTAAAACAGATACATTAATAAATATAGAAAATATTAAAGGTACTCAAAATAGTGATATTATTAGTGGAGATGGTGCTAATAATACTCTTTTTGGACAAGCTGGAGATGATACATTAGTAGGGGAATCAGGAAATGATACATTATTTGGAGAAGATGGAGACGATACTTTAACTGGTGGAGTTGGAGATGATAAAATTTATGGTGGAGATGATATTAGTGATAGTGGAAATGATACTGTAGATTATACAAATGCACTAGAGAGTCTTACAATTACTTTGGATACAGATTTAAGTACGGATGAGGCTATTGGTATATCTGATGGTGCAAGTGGAGATCAAGGTCAAGGTGATGATGAACTTTATGGTATAGAAAATGTTATTGGATCAAATTATGAGAATGATATTGTTTATGGAAGTAATGCTGCTAATATTATAACAACACAAGCAAAAGATGATACTATTGAAGCAAAAGGTGGAGATGATACTATCTATGGTGGAGCAGATGATGATTTAATCATTGCAACAGATAAAGATGATGGTAGTGATACAATTGATGGTGGAGATGGTATAGATACTCTTGATTATCAAAATATTGTAAATAAAATTACAGTAGATTTGGCAGAAGCAGATATAGATACTACACTTAGTATTGATACAGGATCTAGTGATATTGTAAAAAATATAGAAAATATATTATCTGGAAGCGGTGATGATATCATAAGTGGAACAGCAGCCAATAATACAATTGTAGGAAATGATGGTGATGATACAATATCAGCAGAATCTGGAATAGACAAACTTTACGGAGATGCTATTGATGGAACTGGAAGTGGAAATGATACAGTAGATTATTCTTATGCTTCAAGTAGTGTACAAATAGACTTGGGCAGTGAAACTGCATATATAAGCTCAACTGATAATGATGTGTTATCATCTTTTGAAAATGCTATTGGTGGAAGTGTTGATGATACTATAATTGGAAGTAGTGTAGATAACATATTACAAGGTAATGATGGTGATGATACATTCGTAGGATTAGGTGGTGATGATACTTTTTATGGTGGAACAACAAATGCAGATTCTGGAAATGATACAGTAGATTATACAAATGAAGATAGAGTTATTACAACTATAGGTGAAGGTGCAAGCGTAACTGTTGGAACAGCTGGTGAAACTGATACTATATATGGTATTGAAAATATAATTGGTAGTAATACTGGCAATGATACTATCACAGGTGATGCAAATGACAATACTATTTTAGCTCAAGGTGGAGATGATATTTTAAAAGGTGGAGCCGGTGCAGATAAGCTTGATGGTGGAGCTGGAGATGATCTATTTATAATAGATACTGATGGTGATGCTACAGGTGATGAGATAATTGGTGGAGATAATTTTGATACTGTAAATTATCAAGGTTTAACTACTGAAGGATTAGATATTGATTTAAGTTCTGCTACAACAGTAACTGTTACACATAATGCACAAAGTCATACCATTACACAAATAGAGCATCTAATAGGTACAGAACAAAATGATACATTTATTGGAACTGATGGTTTTAATAAATTAGAGGGTAGAAGTGGAGATGATTATCTTGATGGTAAAGGTGGAGATGATCAACTATATGGTGGAGATAACAACGATACAATTTATGGTGGAGATGGAAAAGATCTATTATTTGGTGAAGCTGATGATGACAGTTTGTATGGGGAAGCTGGAGATGATACAATTGAAGGTGGAACAGGAAACGATTTGATAAATGGTGGATTGGGTGCTGATATTATTTATGGACAAGATGGATCAGATACTATTGTATTTGAACAATCTGATAATAGTGATGATTATGTATATGGAGGAGATGCCTCAAGTGATACAAGTTTAAATGATACAGTAGATTATTCACAAGCTATTAAGGGTATGACAGTTAATTTATCAAATAATAATAATGAGGGAACAGCAACTTCTGCAGATCAAGGAACTGATTATTTATATGGTATAGAAAATATTATTGGATCAAATTTAGAAGGTGATGATATTACTGGTAATGATGATGTAAATACACTTTATGGTCAAGGTGGAGATGACATTATAAAAGGTGGTATTGGAGCTGATACTATATATGGTGAAGATGATAATGATACACTATATGGTGGAGATGATAATGATTCTATAGAAGGTGGGGCAGGTAATGACAGTATATACGGTGATGCCGGAGCTGATACACTTCTTGGTAATGATGGAGATGACAGTTTTATTGCAACTGCTTTAAGTGATGGTATTGATACAATTATTGGTGGAATTGGTAGTGATACTGTTGATTACAGTGTGGTTGGAGCAAATAATATTGTTGCAACTTTAGCTTCAAGTGGAGATACAACTGTAACAATTGATAGTGGAGATGATGATACTATTAATGGAATTGAAAATATAATTGGTAGTGATGGAGCTGATACATTTACTGGATCTGAAATTGTAAATACTTTAGATGGTGGTGCAGGAATTGATGAAGTAAGATATGATTACGATAATGAGCAAGGTATAGTAGCAAATCTTGAAGCTGGAACAGTAATAGAAAAAGACAATATTACAGATACACTAATAAATATAGAAAATATTTTAGGTTCTTCTTATGATGATAGTTTTGTAACAGCTAGTGGAATATCTAATGTAATTGATGGTAATTCTGGAACAGCTGATATTATTGATTATAGTTCAAGAGCAAATGCAATTAATCTTACACTTGATGGATCAAATTTAGTAACTGTAGATATTACAGGCGATGAAAATGATCAAATAAAAAATATAGAAAATGTAATAGGATCTAGTGTAGATGATACAATTACGGGTGATAGTAATGTAAATGAGATATATGGAAATAGTGGTAATGATACATTAGATGGAGCAGGTGGAGATGATAAGTTATATGGAGAAGTTGGAGATGATACACTAATAGGTGGAGCTGGAGCTGATAGTTTAATTGGTGGAGCTGGAGATGATTTCTTTGCTGGGACAGATTTTACAGGTGATGTAATAGAGGGTGATACTGATGCTTCAAATGATGGAATTGATACAGTAGATTATAGTTCATTAGACACTGCTTTAATGACTGATGGTGTTACAATTGATTTAACACAAAGTGATGTACAAATAGATACTGATGCTACAAATCATACAATAAGCCATATTGAAAATGTAGTAGGTTCAAATATTAAAGATATTATCACAGGTGATGATCAAGTAAATATATTAGCTGGAAATAATGGGGCAGATACAATATCAGCTGCAGCTGGAGCAGATACGCTTTATGGAGATGATGATATTGATGAACTTCATGGTGGAGATGGTTCAGATATAATTTATGGAGATGATTCTTTAAATAGTTCTACAATGGTTAATAATGATACTCTTTATGGTGATTCTGGTGAAGATACATTGTATGGTGGATATGGAGATGATACATTAATAGGTGGTGCTGATGATGATAAACTAAAAGGTGGTGAAGGAAGTGATACTGCTGATTATAGTGATTCTACTTCATCTATTCAAGCAAATATTTCAAGTTCTTTTGCTGTTGGAAGTGCAACTGGAACTGATACATTTGAATCAATAGAGAATATTACAGGAAGTAATTTATCTTCAAGTGCAGATGAGATAACAGGTGACAATAATATAAATATTTTAAGAGGACTTGATGGTGATGATACAATTTCCGATCTTGGTGGAGATGATACAATTGAAGGTGGAGCTGGTAATGACTATATTATAGCTGGTGCTGGAGATGATATAATTGATGCTGATGATACTGATACCAATACAGTAGATGGAACTAGTGATACATTAGATTTTAGTGCTATATCAATAGAGGATGATACTGGAGATACAAGAGATGCTGATGGTAGTGGAGCTGATGCAGATGGTAATGATATCTATTTAGGGATCGAAGTTGATTTAAGCATAACTACTGCTCAAAGAATTCATGCTGAATATGGAACAGATACTATTACAAATGTTGAAAATATTATTGGAAGTGACAAAGGTGATTATATTGCAGGTAACAGTGAAGATAATACGCTAAGTGGAGAAGCTGGAGATGATTATTTAATAGGTGGAGAAGGTGCTGATAAACTTGTAGGTGGAAGTGGAACAGATACAGTTGATTTTTCAGCTGGAACTCAAAAAATTGTGGTAGATATGACAAAATCTCAAACTTCAGGTGAAGAATCTACATATAGAATTGAGAATGACGGATTTGGTAATGCTGAATTTTTAGATGGTGTAGAAAATATAATTGGTACAGACTATAATGATACAGTTTATGGAGATGATGCTTCAAATACGATAATTACAGGGGCTGGAGATGATATCCTAAGAGGTGGAGAAGAAGGTGATGTATTAGATGGTGGAGCAGGGTCTGACTGGGCAGATTTTTCTGATTTATCTTATGGGGTTAATGTTGATTTAGATACTGATAATGATGGAACAAACAATGCTGAAGGTACTGCAGTATCAAATAGTAAAACAGATACTTTAAGACAAATAGAGCATGTAATAGGTACAAGTAAAGCTGATATTATAACAGGTGATGATAAAGACAACAGTTTAATAGGGAATGAGGAAAATGATACATTTTATGGACTTGAAGGTGCAGATTATTTTGATGGTGGAACGGGAGTAGATACTATAGATTTTTCTGCAGGAACTCAAGGGATTAAGATAGATTTGTCTACATCGCAAACATTAGGAGATGATACAACTTATAGAATTGCTGATGATGGATTTGGTAATGCAGAGTATGTAGATGGCGTAGAAAATATTATAGGAACTAATTCAGCAGATACTATTGTAGGTGATGATAATGATAATATATTTGATGGTGGAGCTGGAGATGATACATTAATAGGTGGAGCTGGAGATGATATATTAATTGGACAAACAGGAGCAGACACTTTTGTTGGTGGAACTGGTGATGATATATTTTATGGAAATGAACAAAATACATCAAGTGCAGATTCAGACCGAGATGTAGTTGACTATACAAATTCAAGTTCGGCAATAAGATTAAATTTATCAACTCAAACCGACTATACCTTAAGTGATGAAACTTCTGCAACATTTACTGAACAAACAAGCACAGGAGAGGGTACAGACAAACTTTATGATATACAAGATGTAATTGGAAGCTCTGGTGTTGATACTATAATTGGTAGTGATGAGGTAAATATTATTGCTGGAGCTGGTGGAGCTGATATTCTTCTTGGAGCTGGTGGAGCTGATACTATATATGGACAAGCAGGTAATGATACGATTTTGGGTGGACTTGATGGTGATACTATATATGGTGGAGATAATGTTGCAGATGATGGTGATTCAGATTGGGCAGATTACTCATATATAACTGACACTACACAACTTACAGTAAATCTTAATACGGTTGATAAAGAGGTACAGCTTACTGGTGATGATACAGTTTTTGATAATTTAGTAGATATTGAAAATGTTAAAGGTGGTAAAAATAATGACCTTTTAACTGGTGAAGATGATTTTGATTCAGTAAATATTTTAGATGGATATAAAGGTGATGATACATTTTATGCTTCAAAAGGTGTAGATACACTTCTTGGTGGAGAAGGAACTGATACACTTGATTATAGTACTGTAGATATTGCAGGTGATGGTAATGCTGTAATAGTAAATTTAGGAACTTCAAGTGTAGATGATGATGGTTATCATGATGTAAATGGTAATGCTGTAGTTGATAGTATTCAAGATATTGAAAATGTAATTGGAACAACTGCAAATGATACAATCACAGGTGATGCTTATTCTAATACTTTAGTTGGAAATGATGGTGATGATAGCATAGATGGTGCATCTGGTAATGATAGTATAGAAGGTAACTTAGGAGCTGATATACTCGATGGTGAAACTGGAAATGATACAATTGATGGTGGAGATAACAATGATATTATAGATGGTGGCGAAGATGATGATATTATTTTTGGTGGAGCTGGAGATGATATTTTAGAATATAATTCAAATAGTGGAAATGATACAATTGATGGTGGAGCTGGAAATGATAAGATTTATTATGGTAAAGGTGATGATACAATAACTGGAGGAGATGATAGTGATATTTTAACTTATAATGCTGCAACTGATGGGATAGAAGCTACATTAAGTGATAGTGCATCTGCAGATAATACTGGTATAATTAATGTAGATCATGGTGATGGCGATATTGATACAGATACTTTAAAAGATCATATAGAAACAATAATTGGAAGTAATTTAAAAGATATAATCACCGGATATAATGATGATACAACGGCTGGATTTGATTACAATGATACACTTCTTGGTAGATCTGGTGATGATACTATTTATGGTGGAGTAGGAGATGATTATCTAGATGGTGGAGATAATGATGATACATTAAGAGGTCAAGCTGGAAATGATGTAATTGATGGTGGAGCAAATGAAGACTGGGCACAGTATAGTGATTCAACTTCTGGTGTAACTATACATCTTGATGCTTTAGATGAAAATGGAAATGCAACTACAAATGATGCAGAAGTATTAGATGATGGATTTGGTACTGTTGATCAACTTAGTAATATAGAAAATATAGTAGGTTCTGTATACGCTGATACTATTGGTGGAGATAGCAATGCAAATACAATTCTAGCTGGAAATGGCGATGATACAATATATTTATCAAATGAAGATGATGGAACTGATTATCTTGATGGTGAAGGTGGAAATAACTGGATAAGTTTACAAAAATATGAAGTGAATGATATCCGTCTTTATGCTACAGATAATGGAATTTATAATATTGAAAATATTATAGATAATGAAACTTCAACTACATCAAAAACTATGTATGGAACAAATAATGATAATGCTTTTATAGCTTATGCTGGTAATGACTATATAGTTGGATATGCTGGTAATGATATATATGACTTAGGAACAGGAAATGATGTAGTATACGCAAAAGATGGAAGTGATACTGTTATAGGTGGAGATGGTATTGATAGAATTGATTATTATGAAAATGATTCTGATAATCTTGCAACTACAGGAATTATATTTGATGCAAGTACTACAACTAGTATAGATGTAGATATTAATAGAGATGGAATTATTGACTATACTTATGATTTTTATACTATTAGTGAGGATGGTACAGGACATAGTGATTATATATATCAAGTGGAAAATTTTGCTGGATATGATTTTGCTGATACAATTACATTTGATGATTCAAATAATATAATATGGGGTAGGGATGGGAATGATACCTTATATGGTCAAGGTGGTGATGATACATTATTTGGTGGTGATGATCAAGATACACTATATGGAGGAACAGGAAATGATTCTATAAATGGTGGATATGGTGTAGATATTATTTATGGGGAAGATGGTGATGATACTCTTGAGGGTGGACTTAGCTATGGTGATACTATTTATGATGGAATAGGTATAGATAGGATTGATGGAGATAATATAGCAGATAGTGCAAACTATGGTGGAGATTATATAATATTCTCAGGAGCTGATGATGATGTAAATGGGGTATGGTTGGACTTGACTTTAACGACTGATAATGCAAGAGATACATATAATAATGTTGAAACAATAACTCATATAGAAAATATAATTGGTACAGATAATAGTGATACCTTTGTTGGTAATTCAAGTGTTAATACAATAATATCAGGAGATGCAAATGATACTGTTTATGGTTCATCTGGATTAAACGATTATTTAGATGGTGGCGCTGGAACTGAAGATATTTTAGATTATAGTAATTTAACAGCTGCAGATGATGATGTAGTAATTGATCTTGGTGCAGGAAATTCAACTTTAAATGGTGATTTACAAACAACTAAAAACTTTGAACATGCAATTGGTACAAGTGGTAATGATGAAATTACAGGAATAGATGATTCAAATACTAGTAACAGCCTAAGTGGTGGAACTGGAGATGATACATTATGGGGTCTTGCAGGTGATGATATTTTACTTGGTGGAGATGATAATGATACCTTAAATGGTGGAGAAGGTAATGATACTTTAGATGGAGGAAATGGAAATGATTATGCTTCATTTGAAGATGGAGGTAGTATAATAGTAACTCTTAATAATGATGGTACAGGAACTTCAACAGGACAAGGAGATGATACTCTAACAGATATTGAAAATATAATTGGAAGTAATGATAGTGATGATATAACAGGGAATGATTCAGTAAATACTGTTTTTGGAAAATCTGGTACAGATGTTATTGATGGTGCTGGTGGTGATGATTATATAGATGGTGGAGCTGATAATGATACAATCACTGGTGGATCAGGAAACGATATTTTGCATGGTAGAACAGGAAATGATATATTTATTGCACTTGCAAATGATGGTGATGATACAATAGATGGAGATAGTGATATTGATATTGTTGATTATAGTAATATTGCTGGACCATTAAATGTAACATTAGAAGATGATACTGGAAATGCAACAGTTAGTATTGCTGGAACTGATACATTAAGAGATATTGAAGGTTTTTATGCAACTAGTTCTGATGACAGTTTAGAAGGAAATAATCAAAATAATGTGTTTGAAGGTAGAGATGGAGCTGATATACTAATAGGAAAATCAGGTGACGATACACTTATTGGAGGATCAGGAGATGATACTCTTTTTGCTGGAGCTGGAATAGATACTATAGATGGTGGTGCAGGAACAGATTGGATTGATTATACAGATAGTATAGCCGATATTAATATAAGCCTACGAAATCAAAGTGCAACAGGTGATGGAGATGACTTTATAAGTGAGATTGAACATATTCGTATGGGAGATGGTACTAATACTATTGAAGGAGACAGTGGGGACAACTCAATAGTTGGAGGAGCTGGAAGTGATACATTAAGTTATGCCACTACAGCTGCATCTGTCAATATTGATGTGACAGGAATAGGAAGTGGTACTGCAACAGGTGATGGTTCTGATACGTTTGAAAATATAGAAAATTATATAGGTTCAACAGGAGATAATACTCTTACAAATGACTCTATAGATGGTATGAATTTTGATGCATTAGCAGGAAATGATACGGTTGATTATACAGGACTCACAAATGCAGTAACTGTATCTATAGATAACAATAACCCAATAACTGTAGATGATGCAACAGCAGGAAATACAGATACCTTAAATAATGTAGAAAAAATTATCACGGGAAGTGGTGATGATACATATAATTATACTGGAACTACAAATATACAGACACTTGATGCAGCAGGAGGTACTGATACTTTAAGTTTAAGTGGTGATGTAGATTTTTCAAATATTGAGTTGTTAAACTTTGAAATTATAGAAGTAGCAGATGGAAATACAGCAACAATCAGTGCAACAAGTTTAGATGATCAAACAATTGAGATACAAACAAATACTTCAGGAAAATTAATAATTGTAGCTACTACAACTCCTAGTGATCATGATTTTGATAATATCACTAATAGTGGAACAGGAACAATTCAATTAAGAGTGGATGATACAGTTGATTTAACAGCACATAATTTAGGTGCTGTAGATAGTTTTGATGTAACTGCTGGAACATTAACATTAACAGAGTCACAAGTTGTAAATGGACAGATTATAAATGGAGCAGGATCAGCAGTTGTACAAATTAGTGGTGATTCTTCAACAGATTTTACTTCTATATTAGCTTTAGATACAGCCTCAAATGAAACAATTGAATTTATTGCTGATTCTACATTTGATGGAGATTTTAGTGATTCCAATATTCTTGTAGATAGTACAGTAACATTAACAACTACATATGCAAAACTTGATGGTAAAACTGATTCTTTAAGTGGAACTGGTAATGTTACTCTTACTGATACAAGTGTAAGTGCTTCAAATACAAACTTAGTACTTGGTGCAATTGATGGAGTTGTAACAGCAACAGTAGATGCAACAGGTGTTAGTGTAGCAGACTTGAATACAGCATTATCAAATGCAGGTGCAAATCATGATGCTCTTACAATTACTCTTGATGTTACAAGTGCAAGTGCAGTAGATTTAAATACACTTGATGATAAAACAAGTATAAATATAGATGCTTTATCTATAACAGATATAACAAGTAGTGCAATTTCAGATGTGAAAATATTGGTATCAAATAGTACAACAGCAGGTATTGATGATAATTGGAATGTTGTTATATCAGATACAACATTAGATGCTAGTGATGTGAAAGTTGTAAATAGTGGTACTAGTGGAACAATTGATATAAGTGCAGCAACTGTAATTAATGGTACAACTTCAGATATGCTTGATATTGTAAATAATAATGGTGCTACATTTATAACTGCAAGTGATTACGCAACAACTTTAAGTGATAATGCAAGTGCGATTGATGTAAATACAATTTTAGCAGATACAACAGGAGTGGTAACAGCAACAGTTACAAGTGATACAGCAGCACAATTAAATACAGATTTAGCAGATGCGACATCAAATGATGCATTAGCACTAACAATAACAGATACAAGTTTATCTAGTGCAGATGATTTAATAGCATTGATAGATAAAACATCCAATAGTATAGATGCAAACAGTGTAACAGATATAACAGATACATTGGCAGATTTAAATAC
>Ga0256843_1000090_pt1 | contig 75959 bp, 75 predicted proteins | sample AlvinellametaG_FD_191572 | JGI IMG/M metagenome (GOLD analysis project Ga0256843, IMG submission 191572) | Pompeii worm associated microbial communities from hydrothermal vent at the East Pacific Rise, Pacific Ocean - Alvinella | ecosystem: Host-associated > Annelida > Integument > Unclassified ... | reverse complement strand
AGACCAATACCACACTCAATACAAGAGATTAAGGGGTAATCTAAACGTAAAGCATTACCTTTTTTCTCTGCTTCACACGCCTCACAAGGAGCTAAAAACTTCATGCTAGAGTTGGCTCGACTATACGGGTAATGGTCTAAAAAAGAGTGCTGAGAGCCACAATGATTACATGAAGTAAATGGATAATAGTAACGTCTGCTACTCACATCAAACATCTCTTTTTGACAACTCGGACACGGAGCAATATTCAAAGGAAGCGTAGAAGACTCTAAACTCTGCAAAACCAACTTCTCTTCACGAAAAAAGTGCGTACTCTTTCCCAAAAAAAGCGAAGCAGGAAGTATCTCTTCTAACCCTTTTAAAAACGCTTCTAACTGCTCATCATCTTGTTTAGCAGAGATGGTAATATTTTTACTGTCCTGAAACACATCAAGCTCTATCCCCATCTTCTTAGCATAAGCCCGAATCAGGTCGGCAATATAGGTTTTGGTTGAGTTAAATTCTAGTTGGAAGATAAAGTACACTGTTTCCCTTTTTTATAATATTTTCTTATTTTAGGGGAATAGTGATTAGAGATTATTGAATGGGTGTTCAGTTTTTTTAAATAAACTGTAGGTTCGATAAAATCGAACCTACAGTTGCAAATGTTTATAAAATGATGAATATTTCCAATCATTTATATTTTCTACCAATCCATGTTTAACAGGGTTATTTACCATATATTCCAAAATCATAGCTAATTTTTTTTCATTTCGTATGGTATGTTCAAAAAATCTCTTTTGCCAAACAGGGAAATACCCCTCTGCATCTCTACTTTTTGATTGTGGATAATGCACATAATATTTGGCATCACATCTTTTTGAAAAATACTGTTTGATGCTTCGTATGATTTTGGGGTAATTTTTGGCGTTATCAAGGGTTAGAATCATATGAATATGGTCAGGCAAAACTACAATGGTATCTATGCTGTAATCATAATTTTGTTTGCTAACCCAAAAGCTTTCTCGTAACAATTTTATGTTTTCTATCAAAATTGGATTGCGTCCATAGGTAGTCATCGTCAGAAAATAGCTGTGTCCATTTTGAAATATTCGTTTGTAATTTAGCATTTTTTATTTTAATATAAAATATTTTAATTTGTTGAAAAATATGTAAATTTGTAATGTTTTTTATGAATATTGGATTTTAATAATGCGTTCGATGAAATCGAACCTACCCTCTCCAATATCTAAAACTGATACCTCTGCCTAGGATTAGCATAAAACTCAATAATCTCTTCAAAAGAGACATTTTTACCATTTCTCTCTAAAGTTATTCCTGAATTTTCTAACTCTTCCAAAGTAGCATCAACCAATTTTGGCATGGAATTTAAAACTTTTTGGGTTAAACCGTTTTTAACCTCGATAATATCCTCTGCAACCATGGTTATGAGCTGGACTTCGCCCATGTTTTCGTGGAATGAGCAGATTTCTATCATCATGGTAATCTCTACTTCGTTTGCTGTTTTTCGGGTGGCTGATTCGTTTGCCATTACTTCATCGGCATTTTCGGAAGCAATTGTTCCTACTGCTCCCTCTTTTGAGCCTGTTCCTACCACAATGATTTTGTCGTACTCTTGGTAGTAGGTCATCAGAGAGAAGCCGAGTGTTCCTCCCTCGATAACAGTTAAATTATCGGGAATGGTGTAGTTCTCTTCGATATATTTGGCAAGGTAAGCACCCAAGCCCTCGTCGTGGAACATGATGTTTCCAATGCCAATAAGGGCTATTTTTTTACTGTTCAATTAGACCTCTTTCTCTTTAACAAACTTATCTCCACCAAAGGCAATAGAGATGTCTCCTTCTCGCCAGAAGATGGTTCGCCACACTTGGTAATAGATATGGAAAACAACCCAAACAATTACAAGCCACATGGTGTAATGATGCACAATACGCACGTCCATTACATTGACTCCTGTTGCTGTTGAACCTATCATCCATGAGCTTACAGGCATTGACCAATCGGTTGCAACGTGTAGCATCCATGGCCACCATGTTCCGATACTGCTATCTCCATGAGGAAAAATTTGTACATAGAGTTGCAGACCTGTAATTAACATCCATGCTAAAAGCAGATGAAAAATGGTAAAGTAGACGGTATTAAAACTATCACTGTGTGTTGAATCAAAGTTTTTTCTTCGATTCAGCGTAATCAGATTCAAAAGCACCTCAAAAAACTCTTTGATATTGGCAACCGTTGGCAAGACCTTTTTATAGGGCTTCTCAAAACGAGAGAAGAAGTATAAATAAGCGATAACAATTGAAGTAACATCAAAAATAATAGCCACCATAAAGTGACCCCATCGGTTCCAAGCCATTACATACTTATCTACTGCACCATCAGCAATGAGTGTCTGATAGTAGGGAGCAGCGATGTAAAGACCCGTGGCAACAGCCACAATCATAGAGAAGACGTTAACCCAGTGAATAATGCGTATTGCAGGGGTCATTCGTGCTACTCGTTTATATCCTTTTTTCTCCATAACCTACTCCTTAATAGGCACAAGTAGGGTCAATCTTGTAGGTTGACAACTCTTTACCTTTGGTATCAACCACATGCACAGCACAAGCAATACATGGGTCGAAACTGTGAACGGTTCGTATAATCTCTAGTGGCTCTTCAGGGTTGGCAACAACTGTACCAATCAACGCAGCCTCATACGCTCCAACTTCGCCATTTGGTCCTCTTGGTCCTGCATTCCATGTACTTGGAACAACGGCTTGATAGTTGGCAACTTTTCCATCTTTAATTACAACCCAGTGACCCAATGCTCCTCTTGGTGCTTCTGCCAATCCTCGACCTTTACAATCAACAGAGACCTCATCAAAATCAAACTCTGTCCATGTTCTTAAATCACCTGACGCTGCATTTTTAGCCAATTCATCAACCCATTCAACCATAATATCACCAATCATCTCAGTTTCGATGGCTCTAGCAGCTGTTCGTCCAACAGTCGAAAAGAGAACGGTTAATGGAAGCCCTGAACGCTCTAAGAAGTTTTTCGCATATTTAGTAATGCGTTCATCTCCACCAACATAACCCACCACAATTCTTGCCAATGGTCCAACTTCTACCTTTTGACCGTCATAAAGTGGCGATTTAATCCATGAGTACTTCTCATCGGTTTTAAGGTATGAGTATCCATCCTCTTTTTTATCAAGACCTGTGTATTTAGGGTTGGTTGTCCCCTCATAAGGGTGTTCAGGAGCACCTGTTCCCTCATACCAAGCATGGGTAACATCCTCGGTAATTTTTGACTCATCAAGAGGGTGTACTTTTGTAATATCACCATTTAAAACAAGCCCACTGTTAAAGAGTGATTTTGCTTTATAGAACCCTGTATCATCAAGTTTGAAATCTCCATAAGTCATATACGAGAGAATTCCTCCACCTGTTCCACCAATCTCTTTACCTAAAGCACCTTTATGGTCAGAGTTATGGAAGGTTGCACTTCCATCAGTTGCCTCTTTTGCATACATGGTTCCTGCCATGTAAATATCTGGAAGATATGCCCCTTTAATAAACTCATTTCCATCAATAAGAAGCTGTTTAAAGAGTGCAATGCGTGCAGGATTTTGAATATCTTGAACACAGGTTACCCCACCAACAACGATTGATTGTGGATGTGGGTTTTTACCACCAAATATCGCTTGCATTTTTGCTAAATCTCGTTGAATATCTAACGCTTTTAGATAGTGAGCCACCCCAATAAGGTTCTGCTCTGGAGACAATTTGTAGTTTTTATTTCCCCAGTAACCATTACCAAAAATTCCAAGTCTTCCTTCACTTGCAAACTTTTTAACTCGGTCTTGAACAGCTTTAAAATCTGCCTCTGCTGAGATATACGGTTTGTGTCCTGCTACTTTTGCCCACTTTACAGCCTCTTTTGCTGTCTTTGCAGGGTCAGCTTTGATAGAATCAATAATATCCACAAAATCAAGTGCATGTAAATGATAGAAGTGAACCAAGTGGTCGTGCATGTATAATGCACCTTGAATCAAGTTTCTTACCAAACGTGCATTTTTAGGAATAGTAATCTTAAAGGCATCCTCTACAGCTTCGATACTTCGTTGATAGTGCGTACCTGTACAGACACCACAGATTCTCATCGCCATCAAACCAACATCTCTAGGGTCACGATTTTTTAGAATCGTCTCAATCCCTCTAAAAAGTGTCGAGGAAGAGAATGCATCAACAATCTTATTGTTCTCATCAATTACAGCTTCAATTCGTAAATGACCCTCAATTCTTGTAATTGGGTCAACAATAATATGTTTTTTACTTGGTTTTGGTTTAGTAACAGGTGCAGGTTGTTCCACACTCTCTACCTTTGGGGTTGTACTATTGGTCTCTGTTGTCTCTACGGTTGTATTATTCTCAGCCATTCTTATGCCTCCTCACTTTCACTCTTTTTACCTGCTACAGCACTCGCTGCTGCATGAATTGCAATACCTACACCCGCTGCGGTCAATAAGCCCAATCCAAACTCATCTACCGTCTTCTCTACACCACCTGTTGGTGCTTTGATATTGGCATTTGCCATTGGTCGCTCATAGGCGTATTTATCCCAAAAATCAGGCTCTGAACAGCCAATACATCCACGTCCAACACCAATAGGCCAGTTAACCCCTTCGTTGTAACGAATAATAGAACAGTTATTAAAGGTCATTGGTCCTTTACATCCAACTTTATAGAGACAGAAGTTATTTTTAGCTCCCTCATCGCCCCACTCTTCTACATACTCTCCTGCATCAAAATGGGCGCGTCGTTCACAGTTGTCATGAATACGATAACCAAAAGCGAATTTAGGTCGAAGAAGAGAATCCAACTCTGGAATAGCTCCTGTAAGTACATAGTGAAGAATAACCCCAACCATGTTTGATGGATTTGCAGGACAAGCAGGAATATTGATTAGTGGTTTCCCTTTAACAACGTCCATCACACCCACAGCATCAGTAGGGTTTGGAGCAGCAGCAGGAATTCCCCCAAAAGTTGCACAAGAGCCAACAGCCACAACAGCAGCAGCATCTTTTGCCAAACGTACCAAGTGGTCATGCATTGTTTCACCTTTTGCACCAATGGTTCCATATTGACCATTAATCCCCATTGGAATTGCACCCTCTACAAAGAGCAGATACTTCCCTTTAAAGTGTTCAATCGCCTCTTCTAGTTGCTTCTCTGCTTGATGACCTGCGGCAGCTTGAAGTGTTTCATTAAATTCTAAAGAGATAATATCCAAAATAATCTCATCAATTTGAGGTCCATCTGAGCGAAGAAGTGCTTCAGTGTTTCCTGCACAATCACTTAACTCAATCCACACAACGGGTAATCTATTCATCATTACAGCAGCCTCTGCCACCAAAGGAGTAAACGAAGCAGGAAGCATCAACATAGCAGTAGTTGCACTTGCCCATTTAAGAAAATCTCGTCTATCTAATCCCTCCTCTTCAATACTCTCTTTAAAATCCATTCGATTGTTAAGTGGGGTTAACTCTTTAAGTTCATCTAATCTTGCTCTACATGATGTATAGAGTTTTTCATAATATGCATCGCCTCTATTGGTATCTACCTTAGCACTCTGTGCCGTAAAGAGCTTTTTTACCGACTCTTGCTTGTCAATACTCATCTGCCTCTCCTTCTATTTTAAAGTTGAATGATTGTTCATTAGTTTAAGAAAAGTATGCTTAAAATTAAATGAATAACTATTCACTTAATCAAAATAGATAATCTTTATGAGTTTAGAAACATTAATTTATGATAAAAATGAATAGTTATTCATTTTAACTAAATTTTAAGTTTTATTCTTTTATAATTATTGAATGGTTATTCATTTTTATGAGAAATATTATAAATATGAACCCAAATAACCAGCAAAGAGTCAATTAAAAAGTAATTATTTAAAATAATTCGATTTGTATTCCTTCCTCCTTTAAAATATACTTCGTGGAACACTTCTTATATTGACTCTTATTGTGTCGTACAGACAGAGCAGACATCAAAAGCTCTAAAAATATAGGTGGCTTCAGCAATATCCTTCGAGCCGACCATCGCTTCAACAGCGACTCCATTCTCTACCTCATCTCCATGACTTAAGTTCCACTGTGTGGGTGTGATAATTTCATAATTTTTAATTTTGTAGTTCTTAACAGATATTTTATGAATCAAAGAGCCTCTTGCAGCTTCAACCACACCAACTCCTTCAAAATTCTCAACCTCTGTACCTCTCTCTATTGTACAAGATGGTTGAGATAACTCTAATCTATTAAGTAGTTTTTTACTGTAATTCAAAAGCAGTCCAATTTCATAAATCCGTGCAAAAATTCGAGTTAAAAGTGCATCTTTATAACGTTTATGCAAGGCTTTTATAATAGGTACCTTGCTAATCATTCCACGAGCCAATGAGCCTACTTCAAACTGTCGTCCCTTATAACAGACTGCTTTTGCCAAGCTCTCTTGTTGCTCTGATTCTTTAACATATTTAGGATTAATGGTTGAAACCTGCGTAGGAATAGATTTACCAATCTTAAAACAGAGGCACTCCCCAAAGACAATAAATCTATCATGACTCTTTCCTATCTCCATCATATTACCACTATCTAAAAGATAAAGCAGTTTTCCAAAATCTCCACCAATACTTTGAAGTTGAGTTACCGAATTCATGGCTAAAAGCTCTTCTATCTTTAGCCCACAAATAATCTTTTCAAAAAACTGAATAGACTCATCAATCAATCCCTCGGCTTGAAGCACATCCACATACGTTGGGTCACAAGTAACACCACCAACCACAGCATAACCCGAGTGTGGCCACTGCCCTGCAAAAATAGCCAATGCTTTACTAATAGTCGAAGAGAGATAAGAAGCTTTAAGTGCATGGTTCTCTTGATTTTCAATATTTAACATCTTTTCAAGTTGAGGAAGCATCGTCAAATAGAACCACTTAACATGATTCTGTATCAATTCACAAGCCAAAGTAAATTCGCGAATATCTGTAGCTTTATCGCTCAATTCAACTTTAATTCCTGCATTTCTGTACCCATCTTCCAAAGCCCGAACCGTTGCTAAAAGATGAGCATGATTACAGATACCACAAACTCTAGGTGTAATAACCAATGCATCAAAAGGGTCTTTCCCCTCTAAAATCTTCTCAATCCCCCGTGAGAAACCAAAATTTATCTTGACATCTTCTATTTTATTCTTATTAAAGATGAAGTCTAACTCTGCTTCACCTTCAACTTTTTCTATTAGTTTTTTTATTTGCATAATCGACAATCCTCTCTTCAAACCTTTTTATAGTAAAACTTTTGGCAATGCCTGTGGCAGTAAGATAAGCTCTTTTTGGAATACCCAAGGGCATGGTTGCAGGAATTCCCATATTGGTTTTGGTTTTAAATAGATTTATTTTTGGAAAAGAGGGTTCAGTACATCCAAAACAGGGTGTACCCACTACTGTTTTAGAGCTTACATCATTCCATAAAACCTTATTACAGCTCCCTTTTGTATATGGAGCTTGGCAACCATTCTCATAAAAGAGACAACCCTCTTTTAAACCCCAACCTTGAGTATCTATTTTCCACTCAAAATACTCATTTCTAGTACACCCTGTATGAACAGTAATTCCATATAACTCTTGGGGACGATGAAATTCATCTATTGGGATAAATTTATTTTTCACCAACATCATTAACACATACGAGAGCCATTTAGGGTGAATAGGACAGCCTGAAAGAGCAATAATCTTTGAAGAATATTGAGCATAACGGCTTGTTTTCTCTTCAAAATTAAAGAGAAAACCAGAGATATTTTTAGGGTCTGCTTCTTTAAAGACTCCTCCAAAAGTGGCACAGGTTCCTACTGTAATAATATACTCTGCTTTTTTAGCATAAGACTCTGCCACATCTAGAATCTCCACACCATTTTTTCTAAACCCCTCTTCCCTAAATGACCCCTCTAAAATAAGAATATCACAAGGTAGATTATCTTCCAAAACATCTATTAAACTGTAGGTTGTCTCCAAAATAGGATGGTAGAGAAGTTCAAAATAGGAGAGAATAGTAAAAAGGTTTGGATGGTTAAAAAAAGAGTGAGCATTGCCATTACAACTAATGCTCTGAAGCCAAATAAGTTTAGGCTTCTTCAACTTATATCTTTAGAGCATTATAAATATTTCTTGAAATATCATCAATATAGAACTCTATCTCTTGGGGGAGAACATTTTCTCCCTTTAAGAAAACCATTCCACCTAAATAGCCCATAAAAAGTCCGAAAGCAGAGAAGAAATCTTGATTTCTCAATGCTCCTGACTCAACCCCATCATCAAAGAAAATCATAATTTCAGTAATAAATCCACTAACACAAATCATCCCTTCACATCCATCATTAAAGACTTCACGATTTGAGAGATAAACCCGTAAAAAGTACTCTATCATCTCAGGTTTCTCTTTTGCCATTGTAAAGTAAACCTCTACTATCTTATGAATCTTCTCATCAGTTGGAATATCCATCATATTAATGGCTTTAATCTCTGCTCCTAATGTCTCAGAGGTATATTTAATAATCTCTTTGGCAAGTATATCTTTTGAAGCAAAATAGTTATATAAATTTCCTACACTCATCTTTAACGCTTTGGCAATATCAGGAATGGTTGTTTTGTGAAAACCATTGGTTGAAAAGAGTTGTAGTGAAGCCAATAGAATTGACTCTCTTTTTATAGCTTTTTTTTCGGCTATTTTCAAAAACATCCTTTTTCTATAGTTGATGATATTTTAACTTAACAACTCCACCCCCTAAAGGAGGTGGATTCTTCTGAACTCCAAACTAATATTTAGATATTTAAGAAGCTTTCTCCATGTGTCCCACGGTAGTATAAAATACAAAAAAAGAATCTATATCACTATTGCTTGATTCTCGCTTGTGATTATATAGTCAAAACTTTAATATATGTATCTATCGCACAATTATAATATTTTAAAATACAATAAAACTTAAAAGTAATTCACTTCTCTGTCTGTTACGCTTTCATCCACCACCTAAAGGAGGTGGTTTTTCGCTATTTTGTGATAAATAATAATACAAGATTACTTGACAACTACCCGATTTCGTCCATTCTCTTTAGCTTCATAGAGTGCCTCATCTACTCGCTCTAAAAGTATCATTTGGGTATCGCCATCTCTAAATTCTGTTACACCAAAACTACAAGTAACCTCTTTTACACGTATAAAAGGTCGCTCTTCAATATTTTTACGTAAATCTAAAGCTATCTTTTCAGCATTAAGAAGAGATGTCAGTTGAAGAACCACAATAAACTCTTCTCCTCCCCAACGAACGAAAATATCACTCTCTCTAAGTAAGTTCTTTACTGTATGGGTTAACTCAATTAAAACACTATCCCCCACATTGTGACCATAAGTATCATTAATATGTTTAAAGTGGTCTATATCAAATAAAATTACAGAAAAATCTTTATCATAACGATTGGCATTATAGATTAAATCAGAAAAAATATCATTAAATTTTACACGATTATAGATTCCAGTTAAAGCATCACGCTCTGCAATTCTTACAATCTTATTCTTCTCACCCACAATTTTTGTAATATTATGAAAAAGAAGTAGATACTCATTACTATAAGAGATTTTAGTCACTTTAATATGGAAATAGTAATGCTCTTTATTCTCTTGATTAAGAAGCTTTACCTTAATATTGTCATCTTTATTGTTCTCTATTTTCTGAAACCAATTTTTACCAAAACTGTGCTTTCCTAAACATCCATCTTCTTCTATAAAAAGTGAAGCTACAGAAAAATAAGAGGCATTAAAATCATCAACAGAGGAAGAGCCAAAAAAAGAGAGTCCTTTTTTATTAATATTAGTAATCTTTCGTGAATTGGTAATAATGGAAATATTATCTGTAGAGTCCAAAAAAGACTCTATAAAAATCCTGTGCCGTTTGCGATAGTATCCAATAACACCTATCCATGCAACCATAAATATGGCTAAAAAAAGTAAAAACTGTTCATTTGTAGGATACAAATCAGATAAAAAATTCATAATTTAGACTCAGGAAAGCTCTTTTATCATCTTTTTAGCCTCTTCTAAAGAGCTGTCCAACTCTAAAGCACGTTTATAAAGCGCCAATGCCTTCTCTTTTTGATTCATATCATAGAGTGTATTTGCATAGTTATAGTAGTGAGGAGCATAGTTTTTATCTAAATCAATCGCTATTTCGTGATGTTTAATTGCCTCTTTATCCTCTTTTAATTTATGCAATATGTTTGCTAATGCCACATGTGCCATATCTTCTAAAGGGTTTAACTCAATTAACTCTTTATAGACCTCTTTTGCTTCAACAAGTTTCTCAAGGTTAATTAAAACAAAACCATACTTCAAAAGTATCTCTTGATTGTTTGGCTCTAATATTAATGCACTAGAGAGTGCTTTGTCTGCTTCGGCATAATCCTCTTTTTTAATTGCTGTGTCTGCCATTGCATTTAACTGTTCAACACGTGAAGGTTGAGGTGTAGGTGTTGAAAAGGTTTTATTCATTTCAGTTACTCCACCTATCTGCTCATTCTCATTTTTAGCTTCAAAATCAATACCTCTTTTAGGGTAAGAGTTTGAAAAAAGTTGCTTAAAAAATAGATAAAAAACGACAGCTGAAATTAAAAAAAGTAAAAATTGAAAAGTACTCATAGGGTCTCCATATTTGGTAGACATATCATAGACTAATCTAGCTTAGAGAGTCCTATATCTTAAGATTTAGAATTAATTTGTTGTGACAGCTCTGCCAGTGCCGTCTCTAATTCTTGTCGACTCTTATATAAAAAAGAGTGCTTCTCCTCTTCACCTATTCTAAGAAAGATACCGTAACCATCTATCTCTACTCGACCTTTAGATTCAATATCTATCCACTCCAAACTCATCTCTGCTACCTCATTTTTATAACCTGTTTTAACTAAAACAGCTGGATAGAGTTGCTTAATATCCTTTAGATTAAAGGTTTTATCTTCTATTGTTAATTTTTTCATAGCACTATTGTAGTATAATTCCATAAAATTTAAGAAAGATTAACAATGAATTTAAATGCACAGATAAAATCAGATATAAAAGATGCAATGAGAGCCAAAGAGAAGCAGAGAAGAGACACTCTAAGAAATATTCAAGTTGCAGTCAAAGATATAGAGGTAAACCAAAGACGAGAGGTGACCGATGCAGATATTGAAGCAATTTTAGTGAAATATGCAAAACAGAGAGAAGATGCTATGGCTCAATTCAAAGAGGCAAAAAGAGATGATTTGGTTGAAAAAGAGTTAGCAGAATTGGCAATTATAAAAACTTATCTTCCAGAGCCAATGAGTGATGAGGAGCTAGAGACAACCCTTAAAGAGATTATTAGCCAAGTTGGTGCAAAATCTATGAAAGATATGGGTAAAGTTATGGGTAAAGCAAAATCTGTTATTGGAAGCCGTGCCGATGGTGGACGTATTAATGTTGTTGTTAAAAAACTTTTAATCTAAAGACCTTTCATCGTAATCCTATTGGGATTACGATATTTATTTTCTTTTTAAGAATTTATCAAAAAACTTTAAAATTATATTTTTAAAACCATTTTTTTTCATATTTATGGATAAATCAACTTCCTCCATTCCCCCATATTTTTTTAAAAGCTTTATCATCTTTTTATCTTTTTGTTGTCGTGCTATAAATAATGCTGTAAAGCCTTTTTTATTGGTAATATTGGGATTTGCTCCGTACTCTAAAAGTAATTTTGCTATCTCTAACATTCCAAATTGTGAAGCTGAAATTAAAGGGGTGTTTTTTTCAGAATATCCAGCTATATTTGTATCAGCACCACTCTCTAATAAAAGTTGAACTATAGAGATAAATCCTCTTTGTCCACTATATTGACTATCAACTGCTCCAAGAAGAGGCGTTGCTCTAAATCCATCCATCTCATTTACATCTGCACCTCTTTTAATAATAAGTCTGCTTAAATTCAAAAGTCCATGTCTACACGTATCAAAAAGTATTGGTATTCTATTAAATATAAAAGCATTATTAATCTTTAAATAACTAAAAAAAGGTCTCTTATTTCTAAATTTTGCACCATTTTCAACCAAAATCTCTAAACCTTTAATGTAAGTTCTATTTCTCTTAACATACTTTTCAAAATCTTGTTTATAGTCTCTTCTATGAGTGGCAACCATATCTTTTTCAAAAGTAACAAAGAGTTCTGAAATCATTTTATCTACATTAACCCCTTCAAGGGTTCTTCCTCTAGCTACAAACGTATGCAATAGAGGTTCACCTCTTTTATAACTAAACCTAATAGTCATATTATTGATGGGTATATTATCAACCATATCTAAATACTCTTTTACCTCCTTACGATTAAGCTCATTAGCCAAATATTCAATCGTCTCAAAATCAAAATCTTTTCTAGCTTGTTTAAAAATCCTTTCTATCTCCTTTTCACTTCCTTCTCCTCTTAAGACCCTATCTTTTAATCTCTCTTTTTTCTTTGAAACAATTTCAATATCTCTCTTTTTTTGATACTCAACTCTAGTTAAAATTCTTTCTGCCTGCTCCTCTTTTCCCATCTCTCTAAGCCGTTTAGCCTCTTTTAGCCACTCCTCTTTGGTCGATTCAACTATTTCTAATTTAGCAGTTTTAGACTCAATAACATTAAGTAGCTCTAAAAGTTGGTGCTTCTTTTGTTCTATTATATAGAGATTTTCAACCGTTCTTGTAAAAGCAACATAGAGAGCATTTATATAAATTTTATATCGCTCTAACTCATGGTTAGTTTTATCTTTTGGACGTGCATATTTTAAATGCTCTACTTCTAAATCTTCTTTATTAATAGAGGAGATTATCTCATGAAATTTTTGAGCGTTATCCTCTATAAAATTGAGTAAAATAACATTTTTATACTCCAATCCCTTAGCTTCTAAAATAGTAAAGATAAGTGGTGTATCAAACTTCTCTTTGGCTCTTTTTTTTGCCACCTCATCAAAAACAATAATTGCAAAATCAACAGAGTTTTGAGTCTGCCTATTAAACTCTTTGTACAATTTATAATTGGCTTTATGAAATGAGATTCCTCCCTCTTTTATTGAAACATTATCTATTAAATAGTTACTCTCTTTATCTATTGAACCAAAACGAAGCTGTTTTATCTTTAGTAGTTGGTTAGAGAGTTGAGTTACAGACTTTGAACTTCGATAGTTTTTGGTTAAGATAGTTATTTCACTATGCTCCTGCTCTTGAAATAACATAATTTTTAGATTAGACCATGAAAAGAAATTAGCATAAATAATCTGATTGGCATCTCCTGAAAAGATAAAATTTTCTCTTTTTTTAAGTGATTTAAGCAAAAAATATATCTCAATATTTGTAAAATCCTGCACCTCATCTATTACAATATAATCATACCTTTTCTCTACTTTTTCAAGAAGAGTAGAGGCTAAAATATTACTGTCATGAAGATTTTTCTCTTTTAAAAACAGCAGATACTTTTCAAACTTCTCATAGACCAACTCTCGACGATTTCTATCGAAAAGGGACTGCCTAACCCCTAAAGCCAAATATTCATCTTTTGTTAAATAGGCTTTGATATGTGTTCCTGTGAGAACCCCTTTAAACTCTTCGAAATAGAGTGCTGTCTCTCTTATCTTATGCCTTTTTGCCCAGAGTTTAAACTGTAAAAAATCTATGGAATCAGAGGAGTGTTTCCCTATCTTATTCAGAGCATCATCAAAAGTCAAAAAGTCAATATTGGTTGAGTCTCTACATATCTCTTTGGTATTTTTCACAAGATAAGTAGACAAAGAGGCATAAAGTACCTTCCCCTTTAATGCTCTAAGCTTTTCAATAACGACTGATGTTTTTCCACTTCCTGCTGAACCAATAAGTAAAAGAGGAAGAGTCCTATCTAACGCACACTCTTGTTCTTGACTAAATGAGATAAATTTATCTATATACCTAAACTCTCTTTTCTTATTAACATAGATACTCTCTTTAGGCTCTAACAACTCAAAGTCAATATCCTCCTCTTTAAAATTAACGCCTCGTAAAAATTTAGATTTATCATACTCATGGTTTAAAATTGTCTCTAATAGAACAATATAAGTCTCATTCTGATAACTAAAAAAGGTAAAAAGCAGTCTATCTTCATAATTTATTTTAGCTCTAAAGTAGTTGGTATTGGTTATTTTTTTTGTTTGAGCCGATTTAAAATCTCCTGCTTTTAAATATTTTATAGTTTTGCTTAGCTTTTCATCTTCTTTAAAATTTTTAAAATAGGCCAATAGATAATTTCTTGACATTAGATACTTCTCTCTAATATTAATATATTTTTTTCCATCTCTTTCTCCTAAAGTTAAGTTGGTCTATTAAAATTATAGACCAATCTAACGAAAGTTTTTTTCGTTTTAACCTTTTTTTGATTCAGAAGAAAAGTATATCCCTTTAAACATTTTCTTACAGTAAAAAATATAATTTAATATATTTTATTTATCTTTCTCTCTTCCCATCTCATGATTAAATCCTTTTAGTCGTCCTAAAAAGACCAAATATACCATCTCCGATATAGCATCATAAGGTTTTAAATCTCCCTCTTTTTCTATCGCTCGATTACGTATATCAAACTCTTTTGTATAATAATCAATAGGATATTTATCTACATGAAAATAGACACGAAAAGAGTCCTTATAGAGAACAAACTGTTTATCATGCTTATGGTCAAGAGTCTTAGAAATCAAAGAGAAAGCATAAATAGCAACAAAACTAAACTCAGCATCAATCCAATTGAACTCTTTTTTTAAATTTTTAATAACTTCAGGTGAATTAATCTTTTGACAACCTTGATTACTATTTTGCTCTTCATTAAATCCATTTAAAGAGCAATACTCTTTATAAAATGCAATATAGCTATCTATATCTGCATAATAATCTAAAAAATCTTTAATTTTAATACGATTAATTCTATACCTCATGGTTACTTTCATCTTTGCTTTATCCACACGATTTACTGAGAACTTGGTTGTACGATGTTGTTTTAAATGGTTATAGAGCTTCTTATTTTTCCCTCGAATTCCCTCTAATGAGACTATCTCTGGCAAAACACTATATGAGGTATTAAAGTCATATCTATTTAAATACTCAGAAGGCACAACCCTTAAAGCTTCAATATAACGCACAAATCGATGGGTACTCATATGCTCTTGATAGTTTAGAGTCACTTTTTTAAATGTACGTTCTTTATAAGAGTAAGATTTAATAGGCATATTACTACGATGCTCTAAAATATCAAAATCATCAGGAGCTGTAGCCGTTGATTTATAAAATAACCCCAAAACACCATAAAAGATTTTATTTTCTAAATATCTTAATGATGCCCATACCTCTTGAGCAAAAAAAAGTATTAATAAAACAAAAGGTACACCATAAAAAAAGAGACTATGATTAAATGCTTTTGCCCAAGCGCTATCAATACCCCACCAATCAAAAGAGAGCGATGTTGTGATATTAGGATTGTCATTAAAAAACTCTTTAAACGTACCAACAGAACTGATTGTATCAGGCAATGCAAAAAGAACTGTTGCTAAAATAGCAAGAATCATTACAAAAAATTTGCTGTCCTCATTTATACCCAGCTTATTACCATTACTTCTAATTAAAGAGTCAATATCCTCTTTATCATGGTTATTGCTCTCATAATGTTTTATCTCTTCTAGCTCACTATAAGTACGATTAGAGTGGTAGAGTTTCAAAATATCATTTAATGATTGCGTTGTTTCTAAAAAATAGGCTAAAAGGGATTTCCATTCATTATAGTAAAGCAGTTGAGTGATGTCCTCTTTTTCATTAATCTGTCCCAAAGAGCTAACATTTCCAATAGCGATATAATAAGCACTACATAAAGCGTTGTCAATCTTCATAAAAAGAGGTTTTTTAGAGATAAGCAACTGCACATAATTCTCTATCTTCTCTTCTGACCATTTTTGAAACACTTGATTATTTTTAAATTTATCATCAATAACTGAAGTATCTTGTGGAGTCATAAAAATAATTTTACCTGTTAATCCCTCGCGTACCTCTTTGATACTTTTCGTAATTCTATCAAAATATTTAGCAGAGACAACAGTATTTAAAAAACGAGAGATTGCCTGTTCTTCATAACAGTCGAGTACTATCTTTTTGTGCGTATTCTCATCCAAATTATCTCTGCTGTTTGACTCTTCAAAAAGATTATGGATATGCTCTTTTGTACTCTGTTGATTTACTGTCTTAAAATTATAGAACTCATCCTCTTTAACCTCGTAGCGATACTCTTGAAGTTTTAAAATTTTACTTTGAATATTTAAACTGCTTAAATTCACATCAGAATCTTGAGCCTCATAACACGCCTCTAGAATAAAATGCTCTAAACGTACCTCTTTCTCTTTGGTTGGCTTACGATTAAAAGCTTCATGATTAAGATGGTCATTTAAAAAAGTCTCTTTAAGTACATCCTCCTGAGTCTCACTTAAGAGAGGATAGTTGTTCTCTTTTGCAAAAAGTTCATGGATAAGTGCTTTATCTAATTTTTTATCTGCTTCAATATCTCTACTATTTGTAAACTCAAAATAGTAAAATCCAAACTCATTAAATATCACCTCTCCCGTTCGTTGAGTATCTTTAAATTTAAAGGTTATCTTTCCCCAATAACCAATAGTATTTTTAGCTGGATAGAGTTTGATTAAAGGATGTAAGCTCTCTGCGTCAGGAGGTATCCGTTTATCATATATTTCTAGTTTACTCTTCTCAATTAAATCATTCTCTTCTAAAAAAGTATTTAAACCTTTTAAAAAAGAGTTCTTATCTTCGGATTTACTGCTATTGTAGTATTCATCAAAATATTTGGGAAGCCACAAGAGGTAAAATGCGTACTCTTTCATTATTATGCTCCATATTAAAGATTATAAACTTTAACATAAAAAAAGAGAGAAAACTAGAAAAGTGTAATTTCTTAACACTTTTCTAGAGCAACTTTTACTTATACTGCTCCTTTAAATCTGCTAAATAACTGATTACTCTCTGTTGATAAACCCTATCTTCCTCTTCATCAAGACACGATTGAAATTTTAATAGAGCCTCTATATCTATCTTTGAAACAAACCGTTTAATCTCTTTTGTCTCTTTCTCTACTTGAAAAATCAAATCTTCAAAATTAAGCCCATTGTCACTCTTTATCTTCTCGAAATACTCCTTAACAGCATCTACCAATATCTCGGAACGCTCTTCATCATTATTATAAATATCACGAGCTGTTTTTAAAAGAAGCTCCTCTTCACAAGGTGTAATTTTTCCATTTACAGCCACCACTAGTGTTAAAATCTTAGCACGATACTCCAAAGAGTTATTATGATAAAGAAGAATCTCCCTAAAGACCTTTTTAATCTTTCTTCTAAATTTCTTATACAAAAAAATATTCTCCTAAGAATTCAATAAATCATGTACAGACTCTAAAGGATTTTTTCCATTTAACATCTCATAAACCTCATTGGCAATCGGAAGATAGATATCTTCTCGTTTTGCAATATTAAAAAGTGCTTTTGTTGTGGGAATACCTTCTGCAACCTCTCCTAACTCTTTAAGAATCTCATCTAAACTCTTTCTTTGGGAAAGACCAAGCCCAACACGATAGTTTCTAGAGAGTCGAGAACTTGCTGTTAAAAAGAGGTCTCCAGCCCCACCTAAAGAGAGAAATGTCTCTGATTTTGCTCCAAAATGTTCACCAAAACGGCTCATCTCAACAAGTCCACGTGAAATTAATGCTGCACGAGCATTATTTCCAAGCTCCAGACCATCACAGAGACCCCCAGCAATAGCAATTACATTTTTATACGCTCCTGCAACTTCTGCACCAACCACATCATCATCAACATATCCCTTTATAAAATCGGGTAAGGAATCAGCATAAATATGGGCTAATTGATTATTTGTCGATGAGATTTTTAATGCCGTAGGAAGTGATTTCTGAACCTCTGTTGCAAAAGATGGACCAGAGATATATGCCAACCTATCCTCCTCAATAAAAGAGCCATAGACTTCATTTAAAAAAGCCCCTGTCGAAGTCTCTATCCCCTTTGATGCTACCAGAATACTCTGCCCTCTATCTTCAAAATTTTCCTCCATCCATGAGCGTACAGCTTGAGCTGGAATTGCCAAAATTAAATATTGATGAGACAACGCTTCATCTAAGGAGACATAGTTTTCTATATCCTTTGGCTTCCGTGAAGTTATTTTGACCTCATTCTCTTGACTATAGGCGTGATAGAGTGCTTGTCCCCATTTACCTGCTCCAATAATTGCTAATTTCATTTAATCTCCAAATAGTTTTATAATCTAATATAGTTTTCAAACTTTTCTAAATCTTTATTATATCCTATACAAACAATAGTATCACCAACATCAAAGCGATTCTCTAGACCACTGGTTATAAATATAAATTGATTACTTAATCTTTCATCAATCATTCCTACCAAAATCACTCCGTGCCGTGTAAAATCAAAGTCATCTACCATTACACCATCCAAAGAAGAGCCTTTTGGAATCTTCATCTCTCTAAATGAAAAATCCTCATCGGGACTTAAGAGCCGTTCTACCAATTTGGTTGCAACAGGTTTATGTAAAATATTATGAATACGGTTTGCACTCACTTGATAGAGGTCTATTATTTTACTCGCTCCTGCCATTTTTAACTTTTGAGTAGTATGAGGTGAATCAGAGAGTGCCACAACAATTGCAGAGGGAAAGAGTTCATGAAGTGAAAGGGTTAAAAATACATTTAAATAGTGGTCATCCATAACACAGATTAAATAGTCATTTTCATTCACCTCCAGCTTCTCTAACTCAACATCATCAGTAACATCTAAAAGCTTTACATTAGTATAACCATCTTTTATCGCTTTTTTATATGCCTCCTCTTCATTAACAACAATAATAAAACTCATCAATTTATAACCCAACTCATGGGCTAAAAAGAGACGCTCTTGACTGTATCCAAACATAAAGGCCTTCTCTTTAAACATATCGTATCTCCTCATGTAATGTTTTAAAGTGTTCAATGCTAACCTTTCGCCCCATAAGTAGTAGAATATCCTCCTCTTGTAAATGCAGTCGCATAGGAGGATTAAAGATAAACTCTCCTGAACGCCCAACTTGCAGTCCAATACAGAGCAGTTTATGCTCTTTAAAATTGAGTTCATTCAACTTTTTTCCTACCAATTTTCGATGATAAATTAGATTAATCTCATCTAATTGTGCCAGATGTTGTCCTGTTAAAATAGCATAAATCGCTTTATACATTACGGGTTGAGTAATGGCAGAAAAGAGCATTCTATTGGCAATAAGACTTGGCATCACCACACTGTCTGCACCTGCGAGTTTACACTTTTTTGCAATCTTATCTGTCGTTGCTCGTGTAATTACTCGAATATGTGGCGAGAGGGCTTTTGCATTTAATGTAATATAGATATTGGCAATATCACTTCCTGTTAATGCCAAAAGTGTAATCTGTGCATAGTTGGTATTAAATTTTGCAATTACATCATGTCTACTGGCATCCTCATGTATCGCACTATAGCCCTCTTTTATCGCCTCTTCAACTTTATCTCTATTGTTATCAATGACAATATATCGTCGCGTATACTCTGAAGCATAATGTTTTAAAAACATACGAGTCATCTGTCCATAACCACAGATAATCATAAACTCTTCATTTTTATTTATCTCTTCAACAATTCTATTCTCTTTTAACTCATTTAACTTTTCAGAAAAGGCTGAAACAATAACTGAAGTTACAAAAGAAATCATAGCAATTCCTGTAACAATAATTGCCATAGAGACTACTCGACCCTCTGGAGTTACAGGAGAGATGTCTCCATACCCAACAGTAGAGATGGTAATCAATGCCCAATAGAGTGCATCAAACAGCGAGTTGATATTATCATTGCTCTGCTCTTCAAACACATAAATAGCAATTCCAGCAGTAACTGTAATAAAAAAAACAAGAAAAAGAAGAGTAAAGAGTTCAAACTTCTTACTTGATAAAACACTAAGAAATTGATTAATACTTTTGGTATAACGCAAGAGTTTAAAAACACGAAAAAGTACAAAAATACGTAAAACCCGTAATGGTCGATAAGCAGGAAGAATTGCCAGAAGGTCAACGATTGCTGTTGGAGAGAAGAGATACTCTATCTTCCCTTTTAAAGTAATTTTAGTCGGTTTCCAAAGAGAAAATGGACGATTTAGAAATTGTGACTCTCCATACTCTTTTACTACCAAGGTATGCCAATCATTATAGACCCATAAACGGGCAAGATACTCAATAGTAAAAATAATTGTAACAATATAAATATCAAAAAAACCCATCCAATCAGGCACTTTATGTTTAACTTCATAAACCAAGATAGTTATAGAGACGATAATTAGTGAAATCATAAAAATATCAAAATATTTCTTATAACGATAATCTTGATTTTGTAAGAAATTAGAAGCAACCTCTTTTATCTGCCTGTAGGAGTCTGAACCATTTAGAAAAAAAGCAAACTTTATGATAATTTTTTTTAACACGATAACTCCTTTAATAGTTATTATAAAGGAGTTGTGCTTTAGATTATTTTAAATGTTTAATACTAAAAAATCTTTAGGTACTCGATGTAGAAGTTTTATAATTAAAGATGAAGATAAAAAGAGTTCAATCTCTTCTGGATACATCACAATCAACTCTGCTTCACTTTTTTCAATATATTCAACCAAATCCTCTTCAAGACCTCTATTCTCTTCTATAAAATCTCCTTTGATATGGAAATTTGCTTTACACGCCTCAAACAGCTCTTTTTGTCGCTCTTTTTGAGTTTGATTAATCTCTATATCAATGCTACTCACAATGGGTGCAATACGAAGGTGGTCATCTTCTATTAAAGAGGTATTCAAAGTAAATCTGTAATCATGTACCATCCTTAACTCTGCTTTAGGGAAAAGATGTTGGGTTGCTTTTAGAACCTCTTCTGATTTTGGATTTAAATCAATAGGCAATAAAATATTATTGTATCCTTCTCCTTCATTTTTAATAATCCAATAACTATAAGCTGTTTTATGAAGAAGCTTACGATTAAGTGATTCATGATAAGATGTGATAAAAAGAATATCTTTATGCTCCTTTCCATAGGCTTTAACTTGGTCAAGAGTATCATCAATGAGAACCATAATTGATATGCTCTTATCTGCCCCTAATTTGGTTAATTTCTTTTCGATATTCTCTTTAATTAATCTTTTATCCACTCTATTTTGAGATTTCTTATCTTCAGATAGAAAAAAGTCTGGAAGCTTAAATAGTGGCTCTTCATGAACGAAAAGTACCTCTAAAGTTGTCTCATGTTGCTGGGAAAAAGCTACTGCTTTTTCTAAAAGGTTATCTATATTGTTTATTTCATTCAGTAAAACAACAACACGCTTAAATATATGGTTCATACTGCTTCTCCTCTATTCTTAATTAATCTTAACAAACATAGTCTAATCTTATTTCTTTTATAAGAAATAATCTCATATTTTACAATGATAAGCCTAAAATCTTATAAAAAAGAGGGATATATTTTAATTTAAACGTGATATACTTCTCTAAATTCAAACAATGGAGTAATAAAAATGAATAAGATTCAACTTTCTTTTAATGTTATCGGAGCAATATTAATATCAACTTCTCTCTCTGCAATAGAGATGACAGACTATAAAGTAATTGAAGGAACATACGAAGAGGCTTATGTAAATGGTGCTTTAACCGTAGAGAGTGGAAATCAGGACCAAACCAGTTATAACGCACATGCCGATGCAAGTTTTAAAACCATTCATACTTCTGCCCCATACTCATGGGAAGTCACAGCAAATGCCAACAGTGATTTTACTAAAGGTCAAAATAATGGTGACGAATCAGAAGATAGCTATGATAGTTTTATGAGTGGTCGAATGGATAAATATATTTATAATGATGATACTCTCTTCATTTATGGTTCAGGAGATTTAGGATATAGAAAACAACTTACTGCAAATGATGCGGATGACCTATTCTCAAAAATTGGAGTCGGTGCAGGTTATGGACGTATGTATGATGCAACTCCTTTGGCTGTAGCAATTCGAATCGTTGAAGATTTAACTGCTTATAAAATAATTAACAAACCTGTTTCAGATGAAGGGATGATTGCTTTAGCTAAAGTTATTGACCTTGAAGATGAATATCGAAGTAAATATGGACTCAATGATTATAAAAAGTATTGGTATAGTGACATGGAAAAAGCACTTAAAAACTCTGGTGCTATTCAAAAAGATTCTGTGGGAACATTTGGTATTGTAAGAATCAACGAAATTATTGATTTAGAAAGAATCTCTGGAAGATTTCACGGATGGAAAGTAAGAGGTGGACTTGGTCAGATTCTATCTAACTATGATGGAAGAAGTGGTTCAACAACAGCTGATGCAGAGTTTGATTATGGTCTACCTATAGGCTACCAATCACAGTTTAGAGAAACAGCTATCTTTTCACAGATTTTAGATAGTGATGAAGCCATTGATTATCAATTCAGAAATACAGCTACTTATACTTATGAAGTTGCAGATAGAATTGATTGGGAAAACAGTTGGACACTTGGATTTGATAAATATAATCAAGGAGATGATGTCGTAAGTAACGCATTTTCAACAGGTTTTAGATACTACTTGGCAAACCGATTAACATTTGATACAACTTTCTCATTAACTAAAACAGATGGAACAAATGGAAATAGTGTTGAAACACCTGACTGGGATAGCAAGTTCTATACAGGTATTCGTTACAGACTTAAATAATTCTATTTTAAAAACCTCCTTTTGGAGGTTTTTATAAAAATATTATGCCAATCTCTCTTTTAAGAGTTGATTCACCTTTTGAGGATTTGCAGAACCTTTACTCGCTTTCATTGTTTGACCAACAAAGAAACCAAATAACTTCTCTTTTCCCCCCTTGAACTGTTCTACTTTATCTGGATTTGCTTCTAAGATAGCATCGATAATCTCTAAAATAGCTCCATCATCACTTACTTGTGCCAAGCCCATGGAATCAATTAAATTAGAAATATCTGCATCTCTCTCCATTAGAACATCCAAAATATCTTTTGCACCTTTTCCACTTATCGTTCCATCATCAATTTTAGAAACCAATTCACCCAACTTAGAGGCAGAAACAGGAGAGTTTATAATATCGAATTCTGTCTTTTTTAATCGTCCTAACAGCTCTGTGGTTAACCAATTTACCGAGTTTTTAGCACTTGCTCCTGTCTCTAACATCGCTTCAAAGAAATATGCCAACTCTTTTTCAGAACACAATACCAATGCATCATATTTTTTTACTTTAAGCTCTTCAACATAACGCTTAATTTTAGCATCGGGGAGTTCAGGCATCTCTAACGCCTCATCAATCATCTCTTGAGTCACTACCAACGGACGTAAATCTGGGTCTGGGAAGTAACGGTAGTCAGCAGCCTCCTCTTTACCTCTCATAGATTTGGTTACTCCCTCTTCTACACTCCAGAGTCTGGTCTCTTGAAATACCTCATCTTCATAAACACCATCTTCATAAGCTTCTGTTTGACGTTGCACCTCATAAGCAATAGCCGATTCTACAAAACGAAAAGAGTTAATATTTTTAATCTCAACACGTGTGCCAAACTCTTTTTGTCCTTTTGGACGAATAGAGACATTCACATCACATCTAAATGAACCCTCTTGCATATTGGCATCACTAATATCAAGATAACGTACCGTTGAGTGAAGTTTTTTTAAGTAAGCAACAGCCTCATAAGAGTTTCGCATATCAGGTTCAGAGACAATTTCCAAAAGTGGTGTTCCTGCACGATTCAGGTCAACTTTAGAGTGGTTTCCTTCATGCATATTCTTTCCTGCATCTGCCTCAAGGTGCGCTTGTGTCATACCGATACGCTTTTGCGTTCCATCTTTTAAATCGATAAAAACCTCTCCTTTCTGCACAATCGCTTTGTGTAACTGTGTAATCTGATAAGCAGAAGGACTATCGGGATAAAAGTAAGATTTTCTATCAAAATTAGAGCTATGATTTACATTTGCATTAATTGCATAACCCAATCGCATGGCTTTTACTGCTGCCTCTTTGTTCACTACAGGCAAAGCTCCAGGAAGTGCCAAACAGGTAGGGCAAGTGTTGCTATTTTGATGCTCTGCAAAACTTGTGGGACAAGAGCAGAACAGTTTTGTTTTTGTATTTAATTGAACATGAACTTCTAAGCCAATAACGGTTTCAAACATTGAGTGGACCTTTTTTTAATTACTTATAATAAGTTTATAATTTTTTGGCGTATTATACCCTCTGTTTGTTTTTGATGGGATTAACTCTATTTATACGACCATAAGAGTCCAAACTTCTTAATTAATTGATGCTTTTTGAGTTTTCTAAGAATCCATGTTGCACGTTTCTCATCAGCAGGAAGATAAGATTTTATCTTATAAAACTTCTCATAGTTTAAAATATATGAAAAAGGAAGATATTTTTTAACCTTTTTTTCATATTTTCTAGCCTCTTTTAAACTCTTAAAACGACCAAACTCAATAGGTATATTGGTCTCGTCTCTATTGACAATCGCGTAACTATAAATAGTAATATTAGATTTATTAAGAGCCACTTGACGCGCCACCTTAGGTGCTTTACGTGCAACAATAGAGTTAGAACGTGCAATAGCAGGAACAGAGATAACTTCAATATGAACAGGAGCTACCCCCTGCTCTTTTGTACCCAAATACTCAGCAGAACCTTTTGATAAATCTAACTCTCGCTTTCCCCAAAAAGGTCCACGGTCATTAATACGCACATTCAAAGAGACACCATTTGCAGGATTTGTTACTTTCAAAACTGTTCCCAAGGGATAGGTCTTGTGTGCAGCAGAAAATCCATTCATATCGTACACTTCGCCCAAAGCAGTTAGACGACCGTGAAAATACTCTCCATACCAAGAAGCTAAAATATCTTTACTCTCTCCAACAGAGAGCTTATGTGGATAGTAAGTAATGTTTTTAACCGTATAGGGATGCAGAGATGCTTTTATAATCCTCTGCTCTTTGGTTAAGCCAAAAAGTGAAACTGTTAATAATAAAATTAAATAACTTTGCTTAATCATAAACGAATCAACTTTAAAGGATTAATATGTTTATTCTCTTTGGTCACTTCAAACATCAAACTCTTATCGACTTTACCAATAACAGACCCCTCTGCAACTTGTTTGCCCACATGAACACCAGGAGCCAATTTAGAAAGTTTTGCATAGATGGTATGAATACCTTTTGTATGTTCAATAATCACAACTTTACCCAACATTCCACCAGAGTTTTCAGAAAAAACAATTTTTCCTTTCAATACACTTCGTACTTTTGAACCAACATGAGGTGCTTTTAAAGTAATTGATTTATTAAAAATTTTAAACTTATAGATGGGGTCAATATAAGAACCAAACCGTTTAATAAGTCTTGCTCCTTTAAGTGGTGAAATCGTCTTTCCTCCTCTATATTTTGCTATTTTTGTCTGATGTGCCACTGCTACACGCCTATTTTCTGCCACTGCTCTTGCTAATGCTTTACGATTTTTTATCTTTAAAGCTCTTGCTTCCAACACATCCTCTTTCTCTTGTTTTATAATTTTCAGTTTTGCCAACTTTCTCTCTAAATTACGTCGACTCGAACGTATACGATTAAAACGTTTTTTATAGATTGCTTTATCGGTAGCCAGAGAAGCGATAATCTCCTCTTTCTCTCTCTTTTTACTCTGATACTCTAAACGTTCACTCTTATATTTTTCAATAGCTTCTCGAATAATACTCTTTTTTATCTCTAGAGAAGAACGTTTTTTATCTAAACTGTTTATCTCTTTTTTTAAACGATTAATCTCTACACTATTTTTTTTTGCATAGACCTCATAAACCTCTTGCATAATTACAGATGATTTTGTTGGATGATTTAACTCTTCTAATGCCAACTCCATTGAAAAATTTCTAGCAACTAAAGCTATAAACTTATCTTGTTTCAGAAAAATCTTTTTATTAATTGTCTTTAACTCTTCAATCAGAAGTTTCTGCTCTTTTTTTAATTGACCATATCTCTCTTCACTTTTTCTTATATTTTTCTCTAAGATAGAAATTTTTTTCTCTAAACGCTTCTTCTCTTTTTTTGCAAATAAAATATTCTTTGCAATTTTAGAGAGTTTTCTATCCATCTTTTTATACTCTATCTTTTTGGATTTTAGCTCCCTCTCTTTTTGAGTAATTTTTCTATCAACAGAAGAGCCAAAGAGTAAAGAGAGAAGTAGAAAAGTAGTAAAAAGAGCTTTCATCTACTCCTCCTTGACACTAATAACAACCAAAAATACTGCAATAAGAACAACAGAAATCGAAGCAAAAAGTAAGATAAAAAAATCAGAAAAAATAAACACTTCTGAAACATGCTCTTTTAATATCTCCATCTGGCTATCTGAAATCCACATCTTCTGTAAAGAGACAAACATCATCGAAGTTAAAATAGATGAGATAACAGCATCAATAATAGCCATATTAATCAAAACTTTTGAACGTAAAAAGAGAGAAGCACCAAAAATTTCCATCACTTTCATACGCTGAGCGTGTAAGAAGTTCCAAACTTCCATCTGCTTAACAATTAAAAAAAATCCTATTATTCCCATAAAAAAGATAAATGTTCCAAATGAAAATTTAATAAATGTAAAGAGTTCATATTGTGATTTATAAGCAGAATGAAATGTCTCAATCCGTTTAATTGTTTTCGATTTCAAAAGATTCTTCTTAACCTCTTCAAGTGCTTTAATACCCAAAAGATTATCCAATTTTATCTCATAAAAATTGGGCAATGCCTCTTCTACACTCTTACTGTTATCAATATTCATATCTCTTAAAGCTTTCGGTTTCTCAAGCTCTTTCACCCCCAAAATATGATTGTCCCAAGCCTTAAAGTCATCAATACTCATCTCTTCTCTAGCAACTACCATAATACTATAATCTGAAGAGAGACTCTTTTCGTAAGTATCTGTAGTTCTATCAAAAACAATAAAAAACTCCAGACCAAGTAAAATGGCAACCAGAGGAAAAATTAGTGATATGTGTCGTTTAATGAACTTCATACACACTCCCATTCTTATCAATCGTAAGATGTCTGTATGGGATATTAAAGACCATAGGTATCTGGTGAGTAACAACAACAACTGTTGTATCCAGTTGTTGACATGCATTCTCCATTAAATCCCAAATAACATTTGAAGAGAACTCATCAAGGTTTCCTGTTGGCTCATCTGCTAAAATCAAAAAAGGATTTTTGGCTAATGCACGTGCAACACCTACCCTTTGTTGCTCTCCACCAGAAAGCTCCATAGGATATTTGTCCTCTTTTCCACTCAACTTTACATGGTGCAGAAGTCTTCGAGCTTGAGTAGATTGTACCTCTGTAGAGTATCCTGAAATCCATAATGGCAATACCACATTCTTCTCAACTGTCCACTCATTAATCAACTTATAATCCTGAAAAACTATACCTAAATGTGTTCGTAGCTCTTGTAGTTTTGATTTTTTTATATCAATCATATCTAATCCACCAATCACCAGTGAGCCTTCTTTAGGCTGTAAATTACCATAAAGTGATTTTAGCAGTGTTGACTTTCCACTACCACTAGGACCCGTTATAAAAACAAAATCCCCTTTTTTTATTGTAAAACTGGCATCACGTATAACCTCTTCATCTGCTCCATAAGCAAGTGTTAGATTCTTGGCTACTATGACATTAGGCATCCAAATACTCCATAATTTTAAGATGAGTTTTATAGTTTGTTAAGGTTTTAACAGGATTAGAATGAAAATAGTATGCTTTTTCTCCATCCAAATAGATGAACTTATGCTCAGGTCTATCAAAACTACCAAACGCCACTTTAATTAAAATAGCTTCCTCTTTAATTTTAAAAGTTCGCTCAAAATGAATAAAAGAGTCTTTAAAAACAAGAGGTTTTGATGCAATTTTATCTAAAAGTTCCTTTTTATAACAGATATTGTTAAAAGAAAAATCAAAATCCAATACCCTCTTTTCTGACTCTTCCAAACAGGTTACATAGACATCATAAATATCTTTCTCTTGCTTTAACCATCGTGCCTCATATTTACTCGTTATCTCTAAGGCTTCATTTTTTCGTACTTCGACAGCACCTTTTGAAACACTATCACCCAAAAAAGTATCCAAAGCGTACCAAAAGTATTTATAACTGTCTGTTCGTAACTCTAAACGTCCACCTTTTTTTAGAACACGCATAGACTCCTCTAAAAATGAAGATGAAATTACCCGTCTTTGAGGTTTTTTATCCCAAGGAACAGGAAAATGTACAAATATTTCTGAACATAAATTAGAGGGAATCATCTCTAAAAGCAGACGTGCATCATAATTTACAACCCAAATGTTCTCTAAGTTCATCAACTCAATCTGTTTCAACACCTGCATTGCCGATGGAGTATGAATTTCAATACCAATAAAAAGCCGATGTGGATTCTTTTTTGCTTGATAAAGAAGATGCTTACCTGAACCAAATCCCACTTCAATAGAGACCGATTCAAAATTAAACTCAATATCATTAAAATCTTCTATATTCTTTTCATAACAACTTTTATCCAAACGTTTTGCTGGATGTATCGTGATGTTAGATTGTACCGTCTCATCTATGTAAACTTCAGAGACATCAGCAATCGCCTGTTTTACTAAATTTACATTAAGAGGTCGAGTCACTTTATCATATTTTAATAACCAAAACTCCTCTGACTTCTTCAAATGTAATAAAAAAGATTCATCTTCACGCTTTACAGCAATCAGTTCATCATCGCTATGGGTATCATCTGCAATAAAAAGAATTTCAGTTTCAGCAACCATTCCTTTTTTTATTGCAGAGCTATCAAATGGTTTAACAGTTATATGTGGCATTACGTCCCTTATCGTGCAAAAATAGTAACAACTTTACTTGGTTTAGAGATGCTGTCATCAAATCCAACAGCAATAACTCTATAAGCGTATGAGTTTCCAGGAATAACAGAAGTATCAATATACTCTGACATCATTCTATGCCTGACAGAGTCCACCCACTTCCATGGCTGATTATTCATACTTCTCTCAATCTTATACATTTTAACCCTTTTATCAGCATGTGGTCTCCAAATCAACTTAATCGTCGTAGGTGCTTTTTGAAAAGCTTGAAAAAAAGTTACTGCATCAAAAGGAGGCAGGGTATTTACCTCAATAACTTGTCCATGAGCCGACTCAAAAGTACCCCTAATTGTTGTAAAGGTATAAGTATAGTGACGATTTTGCTGTAATCCAGTATCAATATAATGTGAAGCAAAACGATTGGATATTGTACCTATTTTAACCAACTGCTTGGTCTTATTATACATACCAGCCCCTCCACTACTTCTATAGATATTAACACCATCTAGACCTTTATTTGCTAAAGATTGCCACTCAAATGCAACAGAAGTATTACTTGGAATTGCTTTTATATTATTGACCTTTGGAAGATTTAAATCCAGTTGATAATTTGTTAAAGCCGTTGGACTACAACCGTTCAGTAATAGTAGTAAAGTAACTATCAATGATATTGGGATTAATCTTTTCATTAACATCTCCTTGATTAAATTTTTGATTTAGAAACATTTGCATATCAGCAAAAAGTGGTGCAATGAACTCCATCCGTTTATTGGTAACAGGATGAAACATATATAGTTTATATGCGTGTAAAAATACTCTATTTATTGTATCTTTTTTGCTCTTAAATCCATATAAACTGTCTCCAAGAATATGTCGCCCTAAACTCTCAAGATGTACCCGTATTTGGTGTGTTCTTCCTGTAAAAAGTTTTATAGCAATTAACTCTAAATTATCTATAGAGTTGTGACTACTCCCTGTTTCAATTAATTTACAAAAAGCAGACTTTGCCTCTTTCCCATCATTTCGAATATCCATTTTAAGACGATTATTTGGATTTCTTCCTATCGGTTTCTCTACAATACCATTGCCTTTTAAAGGGCAATCAATAATTGCTAAATAGTAACGCCCCATACTCTTATCTTGTAGCTGTTCACTCAACTTTTGATGTGCTTCATTTGTTTTTGCAATTACCAAAGCACCTGTAGTATCTTTGTCTATCCGATGGACAATACCATGACGCTCTTCACCAGAAATAGTAGACAATGAAATCCCTTTATGAATCAACCAATCTACCAAGGTTGGCTCTTTAACTGATGGTGCAGGATGAACAACCAATCCTGAGGGCTTATTCACTACCATCATCACCTCATCTTCATAGAGTATTTCTACATCAAAATCGATAACCATCGCCTCTTTGGGGACAACATCTCTAAAGGTATAAGAGAGCAACTCTCCACCAACAAGTTTTTTTCCTGTTTTAACAACAACTTTATCATCAACCTTGACTAAACCCTCTTTTATTAGTTGTTCAACCTGATTACGACTCTGATTTATCTCTTTTGTTAAAATTTTATCCAGTCGCCCAGCCTCATTAACTTCAAACGTTATCCAATTCATTTCACTCTTTTATTATACAATTTTTATGTACCATTATAGCCAAATCAATTATTGATTAAAAACTTAGTTTAGATATAATATTTTAAATTAATAGGATTTTTCATGAAAAAGATACTACTTATTCTAATGATAACTTCTTTTTTGGTAGAAGCTAAAAGAGTTGAGACAAAAGTGATGCATGGACAAAATAGAGAAGCGTATCAGACACACTATGACAACAGTTTAAATCATCAAGATACAAAAGAGGAGATACTCTCCTCTACAACAGAAGCTTCGGGAGAAGTTATATTTATGATGGCTACACAAATAAGCTCTGATGCAACATCTCAGAATAGTTCTGCTCATGCAAAATTAAGCTATTTAGATAAAAATAGAATAGAGATTACTGAAGATATGGCACGAGGAGAAGGAGAACATCTTGAGACACTATTAAGTATGATTAAACCACATTACAAACAGAAGCATCTAACACTTCTTCAAAAACATTTTGATGAGTTTATCTATCTTAATTCTAATGATTTTTTAAAAAAAGTAGATAAACTCATCTAATTAACAAATCTTAGACAAAACCTAAATCTTTAAAAATCTCTTTAAATGCAATATTGTATTCGACAAGTTCATCATAAATGAGTCCAAAGCCTTTGTCTTCAGCTATCCACTCTTCGATATGTTGTACACTTTGTGCTTTCTCATCTTCATTTAATTTATCTGTTTTTACAATGGCTTCTTTTAGTTTTTCATATTTTGGCATTTTAAATCCTTTAATGTTTTATCGAGAAGAGAACTCCTCTTGCTCTATTATATACCTTTTTATTGAAATTTTTGTTATAATTTTTTATGAAAAAATACCTTTTATTATTTAGCATTCTCTTTTTTAGCTCTTGTCAAGATATAGGTGACAACAAACCTCTGTTAACACAATCAAAGAAAAAACAGCCCATCTATATTGTGAATCCCAATCGACACTTAAATATTGCAGAGTTTTGGATAACAGAACTAGAAAATCCCGATGAAATTATTATGAACTATAAAGATATTCAAAAATTCAATGATGATATTGCTTATCAACAAAAACTTTATAATAATTTCAAAGAGATAAAGCCCCTCTATAACTCTGCATGGATAAAAAATAAAATTTTAAAAAATTTTAATGCTTTAAAAGAGCGTGTCAAGTACCTCTCTGACAATACCCCTATTCCTTTTGATTTCTACAAGGAGATACGAAAAGAGTTAAATATCAAAGGAGTTAAAGGGAAAAATCAACAAGTACGTTATGCCATGACAATCAACTATAGCAATCAAAAAATTATACCCACACAAGAGGCGATGTTAAAAAAGAAAAATCAAATCTATTTTGACCGAAATCAAAACTCTGCACTTGATATTGCAACCCCTATAGCCATCTTACATACAAGTAAAAGTGGTGCTTGGCACTACGGTATTGGTCCAACCAGTTCAGGTTGGATTCGAGACCAAGATATAGCATTTGGAGAGAGAAAAGAGATTTTAGATTATATAGAGTCTAAAAAATTTGTAGTAACAACAGCAAGTAAAACTCCCCTTTTAATCAAAGGTCTCTATCATGATTATTTTCGTATGGGTGTAAAACTCCCTTATGTTTTAACAGTAGATGATATGATGATGGTACAGATTCCTATCCGTAATAGTGAAAATGGAAAGCTAATGTTTGCAAATGCAACTGTAAAAAGCAGTAATGTACATATAGGCTATTTAAAATATACTCAAAAAAATATTTTGACACAAGCTTTTAAATTTCTTCATCAACCTTATGGTTGGGGGGGTATGTTTGGAGAGCAAGATTGCTCTAAATTTATTCAAGAAATATATGCAACTACAGGGCTTCACCTTCCAAGAAACTCTGCATCTCAAAGTCGAGTTGGTTATGCCAAAGTCGACCTTAAAAATATGGATAAAATAGCAAGAGTTCAAGCCTTAAACAGCTCTGCAAAACCTGCTGTAAGCATACTCCATCTCAAAGGACATATTGTCCTCTATATTGGAGAGCATAATGGAGAACCCTTTATTATTCATACTGTTTGGGGTAACTCATCTCGTCATTTTGCATTGGGAAGAACAGCTGTTACCTCGTTAAACTTTAATAACTATTTAGAGAAAATTGATAGAATTACAAATATTATTGGAAACTAATGGCTTTTTTAGGTTTAGTTATCGGAAGATTACCATTCATCATCTTCTCTAACTTCTCCTGAACATCAACAAAGTCTGAAAATCTGTTAATAAGATGAATATATGAATTTAAATCAGAAGTAGAAAGCTCTGTATGTTCATCTATAAAAAGCAGTGTCTCTATCTTTTTATCATAAATTCTATCCATCAACATACTCTCTAAACTATCATTCTCTGTTCTATCTAGTAAAAGTGCATCATAATCTTTTTCATTAAGCAGTGCACTACAGTTTATTCTGTTCTTTGCAACATCAATATGGTAACCCAAAGCCCGAAGCATCTTTGCCATAATTTTTGATTCAGAAGGATTCTCTCTATAAAGTAGTATCCTTTTATACTCGGTATCAATATCTCTATATTTAAAGTTGCTAATAGATTCTGTACCGTAAAACTGTTTTACAACATTAACAAATTTTTGTAAACCTATTGGTTTTGGGATATACTCATCCATTCCTGCTTTTAGATAGCGTTCTCTATCTCCCTTTAAAGTATTGGTCGTAACAGCAATAATAGGGGTATGCTCCAGTCTGTTTAACTTTTCATACTCAAGTATCTCTTTTGTTGCACGAACACCATTCATAACAGGCATCTGAATATCCATAAAAATAATATCATACTCCTCTTTTTTGAACATATCAAGAGCCACCTTACCATTTTCAGCAGAGTCCGAAGTAATACCAATACTTTTAAGTGTATGAACAATTAGATTTTTATTTACTTGATTATCTTCGACAACCAAAGCTTTTAAATTAAATAATCTTTTTGAACTCTCTGAAGAGAAAGATTTTTTATTTCTCTCTGAAATCTCTATCGATTTTTTAACTTTTGAAAAGGTAATTGGTTCGTAAAGAATTTGTGAAAATATGGGTGCTATATCCAATACTTTAAAACGATTGTCCAGCTTAGTTAAAAGTATAATCTGTGTAATATTACTGTATTGAGCCACAACTCTCTGAAGCTCCTCTTTATCAATCTCATGATAGTGGACATAGAGAACATCAATATCCTCTTCTCGTGCTTCCTGACACTCATAAAAACTATTTAGATAGATTATAGAGAGATTTTTTATGTGAGATAAATAACGTTTTAAATGTTGATTAGATGTCTTCTCTTGAGCATCTTTAGGTGTATAAATCCCTACGTTTAATCCATCTAAATTTTGCTCTTCAATTAAAATATCTTTTTTATTTAGCTCTAAAACAAAAGAGAGTTGAGAGCCCTCTCTCTCTACACTTTCAAGTTGAAGTTGTCCTCCTAACATCTGTACCCATGCATTAGAGATGGTTAAGCCCAAACCAATTCCACCATAAGCACGTGTACTTGAGTTATCGGCTTGTGTAAAGGCATAAAAAACTTTACTCTGTTGCTCTTCGCTAATCCCTACCCCTGTATCATCAACAAGAAATCGGACAGACAAACTTTCTTCTTTTTGACGTATTTTCTGAATAGAGACATTAACCATCCCTTTTGCTTTGGTAAATTTAATCGCATTAGAGATAAGATTCATTAAAACTTGTTTAAGCTTTTCAGAGTCGCTCTCAACCAAAACAGATGAAAAATATGGGTCAATCCATAATGAAAAATCTATCCCTTTTTTAGAGGCATCGAGTGCGTAAATATCTCCAAGATTCTCAAATTCATCAAAAATATTAAAATAACTCTTCTCTAATTCTATAGAACCATTTTCAATTTTAGAAATATCTAAAATATTCTCAACAATACCCAATAAATCTTCAGAACTTTTACGAATAGTTGTCACAAATTCACTCTGTTCTGCATCCAATTTTGTTGAAGATAGAATTTTTGAAAAACCAACAATACCATTAATTGGTGTACGAATTTCGTGGGAGACATTAGATAGAAAAAGGCTCTTCGTTTTGTTTGCCTCATCTGCCATTTTTTTACTCTCTTGTAACTCATTAATCATATCTGAAATCAAAGCATAGATTTCAGTATGATTCTTCTCTTTTAGCATCTGTTTAAATTGATTTATCTTAACAGGCTCTGAAGTATATTTTATCTCTTCTAGCAAATGAGCAAGCCCCTCAGAGTTGTTGTTGTTCTCTGTAAAGAAATAGTCTCTTTTTAAAAAAACTAAAAATAGAGAAATAAAGAGTATAAAAGAGGAGATAAACATAATAATTTGATGCATAAATGCTTCATTTTTATTAGATATATGCATATAATTATCGTATGAACTGTAGAGAATAAGAAGTGAAGTAGCCACCAATAAAGCAAAAATAAATAGTGTAATAACCTCTAAACGTCTCTCGTTCCACATTTTGTTCATAATAACCCCTAATAAATACAAATAATAAGGTAAATTTTATCTTCTATTCATAATAGATTGACTTAATAGGATATTTATATATATAAAATGTATAGAGGATATAACCTAATAGGTTTTCAGTTGTTTATTTGAAACACACTTATGTTGAAATTTGCTATAATTCAATAATTTAAAAAATAGAAGGTAAAAAGTATGTACCAGAAAGAATTTGAAAATCTACTGCGTAGCACTCCTCCTAGAGCCATGCTTTTTTATGGAGAGAATCCCTACTTGATAGAGGGTTATATAGAGCATTATATTCGTATAACAGATGCTTCGGATTCACTCTTAAGACTCTACTTTGATGAGTATACATTTGATAGAGCCAGAGCCTATCTCTCACAAGTTTCACTCTTTGGGGGAACAAATTTACTTATCATAAAACGAGATAAAAAGATTCCAAAAAAAGAGTTAGAGTTACTCTTAGCCCTAGTAAAAAAAAGCCCTAATAATTTCCTGCTTTTTGAATATAGAGGAAAAGCGAGTGATGCCAAGAGTTTACAGAGTAGTTTTTCACCTAAAAAAGGGGGCAATTGGCTAAGAGTATTTGAACCAAATATTAGAGACTCTATCATACTATTAGAGAAAAAAGCTCAACTATTGAGAGTAGATATTGACCGTTATACCCTACAGCATCTCTTACTTCTACTCAACAATAATTTAACACTCTGTGCCAATGAACTTAACAAATTAGCTATTTTAAAAGGAAAGGTTAATATAAATGATATTGATAGATTGGTCTATTCAACTGCCCCTCTGATTATTGAACAACTTCTAATTCAGCTTTTTGAAAAAAAGCCAATAGTAGAGACCATAAGCAAATTACTTGATTTGGGTGAAGATGAATTCTCTATTTTACGCTCAACACAATTTTTTGTAAATCAGATATTTCTCTTTCACTCCTATATAAAAATTTATGGGAATATAGACTCTAAAGCAATTTTAGGTTACAAACTTCCTAAACAGATAGAAAACCAAAAAGGAGCATTAGCAGTTAAGATAAAAAGCTCTACACTTCTTAAAATATATGAACATCTCTTAGAAGTGGAGTTGGAGATAAAAAAGAGTTCTAGTGGAAATCGAGAACTCCTTTTATATGGTGCATTTATTAAAATTCAAAACCTTCTATAGTGCTTAAATTTTAATCCAATCCTATCATACTATCAACCTTCTCTTTGATACTCATATAATCTGTAATCGTATTGGAGACAAAGGTATAATCGGCTTCATCCCGAGGTAAAACAGGAGTTTTTGCGTCAATAAAGAGTAGACTTGGAATACTTTTTAACTTTATCAACTCTGTTATCTCTCTGTGTAGAGATTCATCTTGTGTTCTGTCTAATAGAATACACCTATAAGATTTAAGATGTATACTCCTTTTTAATGTCTCTATATCTTCAGCCATATCAACACTATAATCCAATTTATTTAAAATTGCAGAGATAATCTTTGCTTCAGTGGTTGTCTGCTTATAAAGTAAAATATCAATTGTCTCCTCAATAGAATCTTCTAATGGAAAAAAGAGTCTAAGTACAGTAATAAATTTATTTAAATCGATTGGTTTAGAGACATATTCATCCATTCCTTCTGCTAAAAAGCGTTCCCTATCCCCTTTTAATGCATTTGCAGTCACTGCAATAATTGGTGTATGCATTAACCCTTTATTTTTCTCATACTCTAAAATATGTTTTGTTGCATCCACACCATTCATAATTGGCATCTGAATATCCATAAATATCACATCATACTGCTCACTTTTTAACATATAGGCATTCAAACCCTCTTGCCCATTATCTGCACACTCTGAAGTTATACCCATATTCTTTAATGTATGTTGAATCATTTTCTGATTAATCGGGTTATCTTCAACAATTAATGCATGTATATTATTAAATGGTTTACCACTATTGATACCCTGATTCTCTTTTATAAGTTTTCTCTTTTTAGGAGCCAAACTTTTTAAAGATTTTTCAACCTTAGAGAAGGTAATTGGTTCATAAAGTACTTGAGCAAAATCTAAATTCAAAGCCTGAACCTCATGATGTTTATTTAGCTTAACAACCAATACAATATTTGCATGGGCATGATGATGACGTTGAATATACTGAAACTCTCTCTTATCTATCTTATCATAATGTATATAGAGTACATCAAAAAGTTTATCAGAAGCATTCATACACTCTTCAAATCTCTTAAATCGTATTATAGAACGGTAGTTACATGAAGAGAGATAATCCTCTAGATAGTGGTCTGAATCTTTAGACTGAACTTCTAATGGTGCATAGATGGCAACATTCATCTGACTCTTCTTTCTCTCTCGTTGAATACTCTTTTGTGCTAAAGTCAATGTAAAAGAGAATGTTGACCCCTCTCCAATAACACTCTCTACCAATAATGCACCACCAAGAGCATTAACCAAACCAGAAGAGATGGTTAAACCTAAACCTGTTCCACCATATTTTCTACTTGTACTACTATCAGCTTGAGTAAAGGCTTCAAACACCTTAGACTCATTCTCTTTAGAGATACCTATACCTGTATCTCTAACAGAAAATTTTACTTTCATCTCTTCACTATTTTCAGTAGGAATTGCCTCGATTAAAAGGTCTATAGTCCCTTTTTTATCTGTAAATTTTAAAGCATTAGATATGAGATTAATCAAAACTTGTTTAATTTTTCCAGGGTCACTTCGTAGAAGTTTCGAAGCAAATAAAGGGTCAATCCATAATGAAAAATCTACATCTTTTTTAGAAGCAATTGCAGCATAAGACTCAATCACACTCTCAAACTCTTCCATAGGATTAAAAAAGACCTCTTCGATTGTAATGTTCCCATTCTCAATTTTTGAAATATCTAAAATATCATTAATGATAGAAAGTAAATCTTCTGAACTTTTTCTAATAATCTGAACAAACTCATCTTGCTCTCGATTTAAATTAGTAGATTTTAAAAATTTTGTAAAACCAACAATACCATTAAGTGGGGTACGAATCTCATGAGACATATTCGCTAAAAAAAGGCTTTTAGTCTCATTTGCTCTATCTGCCATATTCTTACTCTCTTGAAGCTCTCGAATCATCTCTGACATAAAAGCATAAATTTCAGCAGATTCTCTATTTTGAATCACCTGCTTAAAGTCTATTATCTTCTCTCTATTTGGATAATGCTCTATATCCTCCAACAAAGTCTCTAATCTTTTTCTTTTTAACTGAATTCTTTTAAAAATATAATTTAGACGGATAAGCATTAAAAGAGAGACCAAAATCACCAAAAATGAGACAGCCATTATCATAACTTGTTCCTCTTTCCGTAAAGAGATGTCTTTTAGTAAAAAACGTCTATTTAAAGTATCCAATTGCTCTTGTGTCTCAAGATAAGATTGATGAGTAGATTCACTATTAAGATAATTATAGTAATTATAACTCTTTACAAACATATAGATTGAACTTACTAATAAAGTTATATAGATAAGAGAAAAAATTATTTTTGATGGATTTAAAAATCTGTTTGGCAGGGTATGGTTCACTTCTTTTTTCATAGATTCATTGCCTTTTTTAAAATATAGATATATTATATATTATAATTATGCAGATTAAGTTTATTTTTATATAAAAAACTATTTTTCTTCTATTTTTAAACATAATTACAATTTTATACTCTGGAGCGCAGAGAATTTTAGTAAAAAATAATAATTTTTGTGTTAGTATACGATTTCCAAAATTCTTGCTCATTTTTTGGATAGTCACTTGACTAATTTAAATGGGCTATTAAACCAAAAGGAACACAATGAACAACTACGAAACACTGTATGTACTTAAACCTACACTTACAGATGAAGAGACAGCGTCAAACATTGCAAAAATCGAAGCGATTCTTGTACGTGAAGGTGCTGAAATTCTTGCTACTAATAATATGGGAATGAGAAAACTTGCATATCCTGTTGAGAAGAATGAGCGTGGTCTATACACAATCGTTTACTTTAAAGCAGAAGGTTCTGTAATTAACGAACTTGAAAGAAACTTGAAGTTTAACGAAGAGGTAATTAAATATTTAACTGTTAGATATACAAAACAGAAAGAGCTTACACAGTTTAATAAACTTGTAACAGCAGCAGCACCAAAAGCTGAAGCTGAAGAACCTGCACCTCAAACAGAAGAAGCACCAGCAACCGAAACAACAGAAGCGTAAAAACCTTAGGAGAACCCCATGTATAACAAAGTAGTATTGGTAGGACACCTTACAAGAGATGTTGAGATAAGATACTCACAGAGTGGAAGTGCCATTGGTAGTGTTGGAATAGCAACAAGCCGAAAGTGGAAAACTCCAACTGGAGAGCAAAAAGATGAAGTTATGTTTATCGACCTAACATTTTTTGGACGTACAGCAGAAATTGCAAACCAATACCTTCGTAAGGGGAGCAAAGTTTTAGTAGATGGACGACTTGTTTTTCAGCAGTGGACAGCACAAGATGGAAGCAAAAGAAGTAAACATGCCATTACCGTGGAGAATCTACAAATGCTTGATACCAAAGCAGACAGTATGAGACCAAATAATGATAATGGATATGGAAGCCAACCAAGCCAAAACAGTTATGGTGGACAGCAACAAGCAGCACCACAAAACAGTTATGGAAACAGTAATCAAGCTATGAACGGTGGATACAACAGCAATAACAATAGTTATGGACAACCACAAGCTCAACAGCAACCAACTTATGGTCAGCCTCAACAACCTCAGCAGAGTGCTTATGGACAACCACAAGCCCCTGCACAGCAACCATCATATTCTGCTCCACAGCAACAGCAACCGTCTGTTCCAGAAATCGACATCGATGATGACGAGATACCATTTTAGGAGATAACCCATGGCAGAAAGAAGAAAGTTCAAAAAAAGATATTGTAAATACTGTGAAATGAAAGTAGATTTCATTGACTATAAAGATTTAGGTCTATTAAAATTTTCATTGAGTGAAAGATTTAAAATTATGCCAAGAAGACTTACTGGTAACTGTAAAAGACACCAAGAGTTGGTAACAGTAGCAATTAAAAGAGCAAGACAAACAGCTCTTATTCCATACATCGTAGATAGAAAAAATGTAGTGGAAAACCCATTTGAGTTTGTAAAATAGATTTTTAAACACTCCCTTTATGGTTCTTATCTTAAAGATAAGAACCATATTTAAAACTTCCCTTATACTATATCAAATCATCTGATTTACTTGATTTAATACTATAACGATTTAAAATATCATCTTGAACCTTTAATGCTTTCTCTTTATCAATAACAACTTTAGCACCATCTTCATCCTCTAGAACAACATATTTTCCTTTGGTATTCATAACCATCTGATAAAATTCTTTAAAATTTTTAAATAATTTTCCATTAACTCTTTCAATATACCATAAACTTATACCATAATCTCCTCTGCTATGTTCTGCAGCTAAAACTTTTAATAGAACAACCAACTCCTGTCTCTCTTTTGTAGGAAACTTTGTTGCATTGTAACGTAAATTAAGTACAGGACTCATAGAGGCATTGAGCAAATTCTGTGTTAATGGAGAGAAGATATAACCACCCAACATAAAATAACTTGGCATCTTATCGTACTCTAACTCTGCATAACTAGAATATTCTGAACTAAAACTCTTTGGAAGAATAACCTCAAGTTTAAGCTTTTTTCCATCACGAATAACCATCAGTGAAGCTTTGTCTCCATATTGAAGAATATCTACTGCATATTTAAAGTGTGTATACTGTTTATCTCTAAACTCTACGGTTCCATCATTTTCAATTTTATAACCATTGATAGAGGTGATAATATCCTCTTTTCTCAATACATCTTTTAAAATAGAGTTATAGACAATATCAACAACTAGAATTCCACCTTCATCTTTATGTAAATGATAATACTCTTTAAGTGTTGGATTTTGAATCTTATCTGTCATAATTCCCAATTTTGGATAACCATCATATGTTCCATCTGCAACATCTTTTAAAAAGTGTTGAATAATATCAACAGGAACAATATAACCAATATTTTGAGACATCGTAATCCCTTGCATCACAACACCAACAATTTTTCCATTTGAGAGAGCAGGACCACCAGAGTTTCCTGGGTTAATGGCTGCATCTATCTGAATTGACAAAAAATGTTGAGAGCTGTGTGCATAACGATTATGTTCAATACGAGAGACAATACCTGTACTAATACTAATGGTCTGACCACCCATTGGATAACCGTATACCGTTACTTTATCTTGCATCTGAGGTAAAACACCAAATCTTAAAGGAGTTGTATCTTTAAAAAAACTCTTATCTTCTACCTCTAAGAGTGCCAAATCTGTATCGTGCGAGACTTCTAAAACTTTTGCTTGATAACGTTTTGTATCACCATATTTTTTCACTTCAATAAATGTCTCATTTGCCACAACGTGAGCATTGGTTAAAATACGATTACCTGAAATAATACTCCCTGAACCACTTGAACGTTGAACTGATGAGTTCCATGGCTCTAAATAATCTGTTGTTTTAGAGACAGTAAAAATCTTTACAATAGAGGAGTTTATACTTTTAGCCTGAGAAAAAGAGAGGATAAACGTCAATAGAGCCAATATTTTAAATACCTTTTGCATTTAATACCTTTATTTAATTTTGATAAAAGCTTAACAGTAAATAGTAAACCATTAAACAATGTAATATCATTCAAAGGATATAATACCCAAAAAATTAGGAGTTGTATAGATGGCAACGATTTCAATGGGTGACCTCAAAAAAGGTGTTCGATTAGAACTAGATGGAAACCCTTATAGAGTAGTAGACTTTCAACATGTAAAACCAGGAAAAGGTGCAGCGTTTGTACGTTGTAAAATTAAAAATTTATCTTCAGGTAAAGTAATTGAGAAAACTGTTCATGCAGGAGATAAATTTGAAACTCCTGATTTGGAGCAGAAAACAATGCAGTATCTTTATGATGATGGTGATTTTCTACAATTTATGGATACCACAACTTATGACCAGATTGGCTTAACACATGAGCAAGTTGGAAAAGAGACTTTCAACTATATGATAGATGGTATGGAAGCCGATATTCTTTTTCATAATGGAAAAGCCATCTCAGTAGAAATTCCTCAAACCTTTGTATATGAAGTGGTTGAAACACCACCAAACTTTAAAGGTGATTCACAAGGTGGGAAAAAACCAGCAACCCTTGATAGTGGTGCAGTTGTACAGGTTCCTTTCTTTGTCTTAGAAGGTGATAAAATTAAGGTTGATACTGTTGAAGGTAAATACCTAGAGAAAGCGAAATAAAAAAACAATATTATTTTTATTTCTTTTGGTTGAAAGAGAAAAAACTCTAACAACCAAAAATAAAATCTTCATAATTTCCCCCTATCTATCCCCATAAATATTAAAATTTGTTTGTTTATATTTTTAATTTTAATTAAAAAATAAATATTAATTTTTTCTGAAACATTTATCTTTTTTTAGGTTTCAAGGTGCTATAATTTCACAATTTTTACACAGATATATTTTTTTATCTCTAATTAAACTAAAGTAAAGTAAATTGTATGATTTTTTTTGAAGACCTTCAAACCCTTATCAATATAAACTCCTATACCAAAAATAAAGATGGTGTAGATAAAATCTCGGAAATAATGACCAACTGGTTAACCGATTTGGGTTTTAAACATATCACCTACCCACGCAAAAATATTGGTAACCACAACCTCTATCGTAGCCCTAAAACAGATGGAGTAAAAATTCTACTTTTAGGTCACAATGATACCGTATTTCCAGAGGGAACATTTGAAACGTATTCAGAGGATAATAGATGGGTTTACGGACCTGGTGTATGTGATATGAAAGGAGGCAACATGGTTGCTCTTCAAGCACTACGCAATATTTATGAAAAAAATGGAAAGATAGAAAATATTGACTTTCTACTGGTTTCAGATGAAGAGACAGGCTCCGATGACAGTAAAACACTCAGCTCTAAACTGGCACAAGATTATGACTACTGTTTTGTTTTCGAAGCAGCAGGCGAACATCTAGAAGTTGTTACAGGACGTAAAGGAGTTGGAACTTTTACCATTACAATTGAAGGTAAAGCATCACATGCAGGGGTACGTTATGAATCAGGAGTCAATGCCAACTTAGAAGCCTCTTATAAACTTATTGAATTAACAAAATTGACCAATCTTGAAATTGGTACAACTGTTAATGTAGGTAAAATATCTGGAGGTGTTGGAGCAAATACCATTTCACCAAAAGCTGAACTACTTTTAGAACTTAGATATACCCAAAACTCTGAACGAGATAGGCTTCTATCTGCATTAAAAGAGATTACAAATACTACCTATGTAGAGGGTACAAAGTCTACACTTTCAGGGTTGATTCAACGAGATGTGATGGAGGTTAATGAGGAACAGCAACTATTAATTAAAAAAATTGAAAAATTATCAGGAGAGAAGCTTCCAACAGAACAACGAGGAGGTGTTAGTGATGCAAATATTGTTGCATCTCAAGGAGTTACGACGCTTGATGGATTTGGTCCTTTTGGAGATGGAGACCATACTATTCATGAACGAGCATTAAAAAGCTCTTTTCAACAACGTATTAACTTGATGACAACAATGCTTATGCATCATCAAAATTTTAAACAATTTTAACAATCAAACAAGAAGAAGGAAAAAAATGGCAGATAAACGAACAATTGGTATGTGGCTCTATAAAAATGGTGGTGGAGAAGCTATTGGTAAAAAAATCATAAAAAAATTAAAAGAGCGTGACATTGATGTATTAAACGATATTAACCTGCGTCATGCAACAGCAAAAAATGCAAATATTATTCACAATGGGATTAAACTCAATAAGTTAGATTTATTCTTCTCTTACAATGCAGGAGAACAGACCATCTATCAGACCTATCTCTATCAGGCACTTAACCGTATGATTCCTATGATTAACTCATATGAATCTTTTGCCTTAACCGAAGATAAATTTCATACTTCTTTTGTGTTAAGAAATGCTGGAGTCAATACTGCCGATTATCGAATCTGCCATAGAGATGATAGTGAACAGTTAAAAAAAACCATTCGAAAATGGGGAAAAATGGTCTATAAACCAACTGATGGTTGGGGTGGTGTTGGTTTAACAAAAATTGAGAGTGAATCCAATCTTGATATGCTGTTACCATTCCTAAACCAGATGGATGTACGACAGGTTTTTGTTGAAAAGTTTATAAAATATGACAATACTGACTTTAGAGTTGATATTGTTGATGGAAAGTTTGTAAGCTGTTATGGAAGAAAAGCATCGGGTACCGATTGGAGAACCAATATCACAAGTGGAGGCTCAGTATTTATGCGTGAATGTAATGATGAGATTATTGATATTGCAATTAAATCTGCTAATGCTTGTGGTGCAGACATCGCTGGTGTTGATATTATTTATGACCAAGAAAAAGAGGAATATGTTGTCCTTGAAGTAAATGGAATCCCAGCATTTGCAACACCAGAACAAGAGAAAATGGGATTAGATTTCAATGATAAAAAGATAGATTTAATCGTTGATTTAATTGATAAAAAAACCAAAAAAAATAAAAAATAAATAATTAAAAGAGAGTAAGATACTATGGCTTTAACAAACAAAGAGTTACCAAAACTAGGCTTTTTATATATGGACTATGTCCTAAGATTTTTCGACCACTCAAACTTTAAGGGTTGGCCAAACAAGATAGAAACAGTAGTCTACCATTGGAAAAATGATAAAGATAGATTTATTGAAGAGGTAAAAGAGAAAAAAATTGATGTATTAATTGGAAATGTTCCAGCAACAGCCTATGAAACATTTAGAGAGATTGCAAGAGCGCTCCCTCATGTTCGTTTTATTCCATCTCTTGATACCCAATTTTCAAATAAATCAAAAGAGAATGTAACCCGTTTTGCTTGGAAATATGATTTACCAATTCCAAAAACATACATCTACTATAACAGAGAGAATGGTCAAAAATTCTTAAAAAAGACAGAGTATCCAAAAATTGTTAAAAAGTCTTATGGACCATCTAACTATGGTGGATATTTTGTACACAAAGTAGACTCTTACCAAGAGGCTAAGGAGCTTTTTGCAGAGAAGAAATACCATCCAATGTATTTTCAAGATTTTGTTCCAATGGAAGCAGATATTCGTGTAATGCTTATTGGTCATAAACCTGTATGTGCTTTTTGGCGAAGAGCCCCAGAGGGAGAGTGGTTAACCAACACCAGTCAAGGTGGAGAGATGGACTATATGGATGTTCCTAAATCTGTTCTTGATTTGGCTGTAAAAGTTTCAAAAGCTGCAAATGCAGAGTACTGGGCATGTGATGTTGCCTATGGAAAAGATGGAAAAGTTCGTATTTTAGAGTGTGCAACAGCCTTTGCTGCATTCCCATATATCCGTGATTGGATTGGTCAATATATTATGTGGAGTCTAAGTGAAGGTAGCTTTAAAAAACCACATATTCCAATGTTCAACTGGGAAGAGCTGGGTAAAATCTCTCCAAATCTATTAAGAACCATGAGACATATCACCTTTGGTGAATACAAACCATCTTATGACGGAGCTTATTTTGGAACAAAGAAAAAAGTATATGGAGAGAGTGAAGTTTATCTGCATGAACTCGACTCTGAATATAAAATTCATGATGTAAAAGAGCGTACTTTTGAAGAGTGGCCAAGTGAAAAATGGAACTATCAAGATAGATTTGCCCTCAAAAGTCTTAAATCTATGAAAGTTCCTGCACTTAAAAATGAAGAGGCACCAGAGCCTTCAGATGATGAGTCAAGTGCCAACATTCAGATAGAAGATGAGGCATTAGAGTCTCTACTCTTATCGGTTAAAGGCTTGGGAAATAAAAAACTTAAGAAAATTCTTAAGAAATTTAACCATGCTCAACTGATTGCCACCTTAGAGGGAGAACCAAGAGCATTAAGTGATATAAAAAATATTAACAGTGAATTGGTAGAACGTATCGTAAAAGCTTGGAACGATTATAAACACTCTACTCAGGCTAGTTTAGCCTAAAAAAAGTAGCCAACTTGGCTACCCTTACCCAAATACTACATTAAAATACGCTATAATAGACCCCTATAAAAAACTAAAATAGGGGTTTTAAAATGATTGGTGCAAAAAAAGAGTTAAGTAGTGAACAACACACCCTTTACACAGAAATAATTAATGAAACTAAAAGAGTTGTTGATAAAGAGCGACGTATTTATGAGATAACACCCAAACATAAACGATACCGAGTCTATATTGGAAGATTCTTTGAACTTAAAAAAGGACTTCATGCTGTTTTCAATGAGTTACGTGAAGCTAAAGAGAGTGATTACTTAGAGTTTATGATTAATTCAGGTGGTGGATTTGTTCAAGAAGGAATGCAATTCTACAATATTATTCAAGAGAAATTCAATGGTCGAACCGTTGCCTATCTTGATAATTATGGATACAGTATGGGTGCAATGCTCTTTAGTATGGCAGATAAACGTATTATCTACCCTTACTCTGATTTTATGTATCACAACTACTCAGGTGGCGCACATGGAAAAGGGGGTGAACTAAAAGCTCGTGTCGATCACAACCATGAACGACTTAATGAATTTTTTTATACCATGATTGTAGGACAAGGATTCTTAACAGAAGAAGAGTACAAACAGATGTTAGTAGGTCAAGATTTCTGGATGGGTGCAAAAGAGCTTTGTAAACGAGGAATTGCTACCCATGTTATCTTGGATGGTCAAGAGATTACAGCAAAAGAGTATCTTAAAATTTTAAAGAAACAGAAAAAAGAGAACAAAAAGAAAAAACATAACCGATAGAAGCATGCAGATAAGAATTTTTTATGAAGATACCGATGCAGGAGGAATTGTCTACCATACCAACTATCTTAAATATTGTGAACGTGCAAGGTCTGAACCTTTTTTTCAAAAGGGTATACATCCTACAGATGGAAAAGAGTCAGGATTTGTAGTTCGTCATATTGATGCCAATTTTTTAGGAATGGCACGATTAGGTGATATAGTAGAAGTTAGAAGTGAGCTTATAAAAAAAAGAAATGCCTCTATTATGATTAAACAGTCTATTTTTAAAGGAGATGAAAAAATCTTTGAAATGAATGTAACATTGGCATTTGTACGCGATGGTGGTAAACCAAAGCGTATTCCCACACATCTTTTGGAGACCATTATAAACTCCAAAAGTTAAAGTTGAAAACGCTTTAAACTCATTCGTTCAATCACATTATCGATATGATGCTGTAGTGTATGATACTCCCATTTAAAAGAGAGAGGAACATCTGTTTTAGACCGAATCTCTCTACCCAGTGCCTCCAATTCGATTTGTGCTTTTTCAAGTTCTTCAGTATTAAAACTCTCCCAATTTTCACTAATTCTATCCAATTCTCTGTACCATTTATAGATTTTAGCACGAGAACGCCAACGATAAAGAGGAACAATGCTCTTGAAGAGTGGTATCAATAGTGTCAAAAGAGGTATTAAAAGAAATTTTAAACGGTCAATATTTGAAGCAATCCAATAAGGAAATATCTTCTCTAGAAAACTATCTCCATACAACAGATATTTCTCTGATGCAGGGTGAATAGGAATCTCTAAATAATTAGGTGAAGGAAAAATACTCCCTTCAGGACTGCTCTCTTTAATTTTTTTTATCACCAATCGAATCAAAGTTTTATCTACCTCTTTACCTGTAATCAATGTGGCTGTTGTACTTAATAATGCTACATCTTCAGAGGGAATGTCTCTTTTTAAATCAAGTCCACCTTCATAAATTTTATGAACTTGTAAAAAAGGAAAATGTTCAGTGAATGCCTTGGCTCTTTTTAACTCTATAAGATTTAACTCTTTATCTCTCAATATCTCTTGAATTAAAAGAGAATCAGCAGATAAAACAGTAAAAAAAGTATCCAGTTTTCCCTCTTTGAAATAGGAATACGAGCTATTAATATCTAAATTAAACAAAGTTACATGATTATTTAAGTTTGTTTGAGCCAAAAGTTTTTCTGTTAAAGCTAATGTACCACTCCCTTTCTCACCAACAGAGAGTCGTGTTCCATTAAGCTCATTAAGATAAATCACTTTACCCAAAGAGGCTCTGTGAAAAATCCACAACGGTTCAAAATAGAGACTTGCAATAGAATTAAGATGTTTCTTGTCTTCTAAAGAGGCTGTACCACTCTGAACAAAACCAATATCTACCTCTTTTTTATTTAAAAGCTTAAGTGTCTCTAGTGAACCTGCTGTCTTAACAATTGTTACAGCAATCCCTTCAGCTTCTAAAAGTTTTTTGTATCTCAAAGCATACTTGTAGTAGATACCTGATTCACGACCTGTAGCGATACTTATTTTTTTGACAGGAACAGGCTCGATAAGATTATAAAGATAGATAAGAAAGCTAACAATAAGAAGAAATAGGATTCCAAATCTTAAAAATAATTTCATAAATTATTATAGCTTTTATTATTTAATATCATCCCTAAATTAAAAATAAACTGATGGCAATCTTTCAAGATTGCCACTAGTTAAGAGATGGTTACAACAACCTCTCCATCAACAACATCAAACACAACAGAAGAGCCTTCAACTACTTTATCTTCTAAAATAAGTTCTGCTAATCTGTCCTCAACCTCATCATACAATGCACGTTTAAGAGGTCTTGCACCATAATCAGGGTCAAAGCCAACTTCAGCAATATAGGCTTTTGCTTCTGGAGTTAACTCAATAGATATATCTCTCTCTGCCAATTTTTTCTGAATAGAAGCAAAAAGTATATCTACAATTGCTGTAATCGCCTCTAAATTTAATGGGTTAAAAGTTACAATATCATCCAGACGATTTAAAAATTCTGGTTTAAAGTGTCTTTTTAATTCATCATTTACAGCTTTTTCTCTCTCTTTTCTATCACTAAACTGCATAATCTTATCTGATGCGATATTTGAGGTCATGATAATAATGGTATTTTTAAAATCTATTGTCACCCCTTTATTATCAGTCAAACGTCCATCATCAAGCACTTGTAATAGAGTATTAAATACATCTGGATGTGCCTTCTCTATCTCATCAAAAAGTACCACAGAATAAGGCTTACGTCTTACTGCTTCAGTCAACTGTCCACCCTCATCATATCCTACATATCCTGGAGGTGCTCCAACCAAACGTGATGCTGCGTGTTTCTCCATATACTCACTCATATCGATTCGAATGAGAGCTTTTTCAGAGTCAAATAGAAACTTTGCCAATGTTTTTGCCACTTGTGTTTTACCTACACCAGTGGGTCCGAGGAACATAAATGAACCAATAGGTCTATTGACATCACTCAACCCTGCTTTATTACGTTTAATTGCTCTTGCCACAGCTTTAAGTGCTTCATCTTGACCAATAACCTCTTTGTTTAAAATCTTTTCAACATTTAAAATCTTATCTTTCTCACTCTGAAGCATCTTATTTACAGAGATTCCTGTCCATCGACTTACAATACTAGCAATCATCTCCTCATCAACAGAGTTCTTAAGCAGTGTTCCCTCACGCATCATCTGTTTCCAACGGTCTTCTAAAGCTTTTAACTCTTGCTCTTTAGCAGGAATCGCTCCATGAGTAATCTCTGCTACTTTTGAGAAGTCTCCTTCACGTTGAAATGCACTCGCTTTGGTGCGTAGAGATTCTATTTCACTTTTAATCTTAGCAATATCATTAAAGACTGCTTTTTCATTTTCAAACTGACTCTGTAGAGCAATCTTTTTCTCTTCTAGGTCAGCCAACTCTTTCTCTATCTCTGAGAGTCGCGCACTATTTTTTTCACTCTCTTCCATTAAAAGAGCCTCTTTTTCAACCAAAAGTGTAGACAATGCCCGTTTGGTCTTTGCCAACTCTGTTGGTTCACTCTCTATCTGCATCTTAAGCTCTGCTGCTGCCTCATCAATAAGGTCAATCGCCTTATCTGGCAAGAAACGGTCTGTAATATAACGGTCACTCAATTTTGCAGCAGCAACCAGTGCAGAGTCTGTAATGGTTACATTATGGTGTGACTCCAAACGCTCTTTAATTCCTCTTAGAATCTGCAATGCCTCATTAATTGACGGCTCTTCTACCTTAACAGGTTGGAAACGTCGTTGAAGTGCAGTATCTTTTTCAAAATATTTTCGATACTCTTTAAGTGTTGTTGCTCCAATTGTATGTAACTCTCCACGTGCCAATGCAGGTTTCAAAATATTGGCTGCATCCATGCTTCCTTCACTTGCTCCTGCACCAACAATAGTATGAATCTCATCAATAAAAAGAATAATATTTGAATGCTGTTGCACCTCATCAACCACAGCTTTAAGACGCTCTTCGAACTCTCCTCGATACTTTGCACCTGCAATTAATCGACTCATATCCAGTGAAACTACACGCATATTTTGCAAACTGAGAGGAACCTCTTTATCTACAATTCGCTGAGCCAGTCCCTCAACAATTGCTGTCTTTCCTGTACCTGGTTCGCCAATCAAAATAGGATTATTTTTGGTCTTACGAATCAAAATTTGCATCATTCTCTGAACCTCTTCATCCCGTCCAATTACAGGGTCAAGCTCTCCATCCAATGCTTTTTGATTTAAATCTATACCATATTTTTCCAGTGCATCAAGAGCCTCATCAGCACTTTGTGAATCAATACTCTTTCCTCCACGAATTGACTCTAGAGTCTTTTTCAACTCCGATAAGTCAAGATATTTACCAATTGAATTGGTAATAAATTCCGAATTAATATTGGCGATTATCCATGTATCAACAGAGAGATACTCATCTCCATTGGCTGTCATTACCCCTTCTGCCTCTTGTAGTGAAGATACCAATTTTTGAGAAATACGAATACTCTCTTTGGTTACAGAAGAGACTGTTGGCAATTGTTTTGCTAAACTTTTAACCTCTAACTCAATTGGTGACTTCTCTACATTCATCTTATTTAATGCTTGGTGAAGTAGTGAATTGGTATTGGTTAATAATGCCCAAACCACGTGAATTGGGTCAACTTCTTGATTTTTATTGTGCAGTGCCAATGAGAGACCCGACTCTATTGACGAACTCATTTGGTGTGTTAATTTTTCTAAAATACTCATTTATATCTCCTGTCTTTCAAACGCTATTTCTATTTTTAATACCATCTAAAGCCTATTGACTCTTCAGGTATCAATCTATTTCGAGTATTATAGTCAAATTGTATCTAAAGAAATGCCACTTTAGTTGCAAAGTAACTTTTTTTATCTCTATATTAAAGTAAGATACATCTTATATCATCAAATTTTTATCAATTTTAGATAAAATAATAGCTCTTATAAAAATGATGGGATTAATAACAACTAAATGATAATTAAAAACAAAAAAGCAATACTCCTTGGCTTCCTCTCTACTGTAACTGCCTCTTTTATCTTTGCAACTTCTGCTCAAGCAAACAGTTTTGACGAAGAGAGTGAACATACTTCAAAGCTAGAGGCGTATATAAAATTTACAAAAATTGTACAGCTTATAGAAGAGCAATATGTAGATGATATTAATGCCAGTGACATAATTAATAACGCCCTAAAAGGTATGCTTTCTAATCTTGATGCCCATTCATCGTTTATGGACAAGAAAGAGACCAAAGAGTTACAAGTTCAAACTCATGGAGAGTTTGGTGGCTTAGGAATTACTGTGGGCATGAAAGATGGAGCATTAACAGTCATTGCTCCTCTTGAAGGTACACCTGCAGATAGAGCTGGGATTAAAGCATCAGATATAATTTTAAAAATTGATAACCAAGCAACCATTGGTATGACCATTGACAAAGCAGTCTCTCTGATGAGAGGAAAGCCTCATACTCCAATTCAATTAACCATTGTTAGAAAAGGAGAGAGTAAACCATTAAAAATTAAAATTATTCGAGATATTATTGAAATTCAATCGGTCTACTCTAAAACTATTGGTGATGATATTCTATACCTTAGAGTCACTTCATTTGACCAAAAAGTTGTTTCTGGAATGAGAAAGGCAATTGCAAAACATAAAAATATAAAAGGTATTGTACTTGACCTCAGAAACAACCCAGGTGGACTCTTGAATCAAGCCATTGGTGTGGTTGATATGTTTGTTGAAGAGGGTGCAATTGTAAGTCAAAAAGGTAAAATTCCTGAAGAAAACCTTGTATACAGTGCTACCCGTAAAGATACCGACACAAAAACTCCTTTGGTTATCTTGGTCAATGGAGGAAGTGCCAGTGCAAGTGAAATTGTCTCGGGTGCATTACAAGACCACAAACGTGCCGTTATTGTTGGGAAAAAGACATTTGGTAAAGGTTCAGTTCAAGTAGTGATGCCAATTAGCCAAGATGAAGCACTGCGTCTAACCATTGCACGTTACTATCTGCCAAGTGGAAGAACCATTCAAGCTGTAGGTGTAACCCCTGATGTAGAGGTCTCTTATGGAGAGATAAAAAAAGCTGAAGAGGGCATCTCAATAAAAGAGAAAGATTTACAAAAACACCTAGAGAGTGAACTTGAAAAAGTCGATGGTATCTCTGAGAAAAAAGAGGACAATAAAGATAAAACAGTAATTACCGAAGAGCAAATCTATAAGGATGCTCAACTCAAAAGTGCCGTTGATATTTTAAAAGCACTTATGATTACAAACAACATATAAGGACAAGATAAAAATGGAAAAAACAGCATTACTCTATGAAGGTAAAGCAAAAAAAATTTGGTATACAGAAGATAATACCCTTCTGATTTCGGAATTTAAAGATGACTTAACTGCATTTAATGGAGAGAAAAAATCAAGTGAAGAGGGAAAAGGTGCATTAAACAATAAAATCTCTACTGAACTTTTTAAAGTGCTAAATAAAAAAGGTGTTCCAACACACTTTGTAGAGATGTTAGATGATAATCATATGCTTCATAAAAAAGCTGAAGTTATTTTAATTGAAGTTATTGTAAGAAACATTGCAACAGGTTCTCTTAGTAGAAACCTTGGTATTGAAGATGGAAAAATACTTCCATTTACACTTGTTGAGTTTGATTATAAAAATGATGAACTTGGTGACCCAAAACTCAATGACCAACACTGTCTTATTTTAGAACTGGTTAACAGTACTGATGAGTTGGATTATATCCGTTTTATGGCACGAAGAATCAATACCATTATGCAAGAGTTCTTTTCAGATAAAGAGTTAACTGTTGTAGACTTTAAATTAGAGTTTGGGCGAGATGTTGATGGGAATATCATTCTTATTGATGAATTAAGCCCTGATAACTTTAGATTTTGGGATGCAACCACGGGTGAAAGTATGGACAAAGACCGTTTTCGAAAAGGTCAAGGTGGACTTAAAGTAGCCTATCAAGAGGTACTAAACAGAATTTTAGGAGAAGTAAAGTAATGACTGCGATTGTAAATATATTTTTAAAAGAGGGTGTTCTTGACCCACAAGGAAAAGCGATTCACCATGCACTTGATGCCATGAATTTTGAGGGTGTAGAAGATGTACGTATGGGAAAACAGATTGTTCTAAAACTGACATCAACCAATAGAGAAGATGCACAAAAAGAGGTAGAGCAGATGGCTGAAGAGATTCTAGCCAATACAGTTATTGAAGATTATACAATAGAGTTAATATAATGAAACATATAGCTGTATTACAATTTCCAGGAACAAATTGTGATTTGGACACCAAGTATGCCTTTGAGAAACTTGGATGTAGCACAACCATTGTATGGCACAAAGAGACAAAATTACCAGAAAACACCGATGTGGTTGTTGTTCCTGGTGGGTTCTCTTATGGAGATTACCTTCGCTCTGGTGCTATTGCTAAATTCTCACCTATTATGCAAGAGGTTATCAACTTTGCAAACAGTGGGGGAAAAGTTTTAGGTATATGTAATGGTTTCCAAATTTTAACCGAAGTTGGACTTCTACCAGGTGCGTTAAAAAGAAATATTGGACTCCATTTTATCTCAAGATTTCAAACGCTAAAAGTAGTAAACAACTCAAATAACTTTTTACAGAAATGTGAAAAAAGTGAAGTGTTAAATATTCCTATTGCTCATGCAGATGGAAACTACTATATTGATGAAGAGGGATACAGAGAGCTTGAAGCCAATGAACAGATTCTTCTACGCTACTGTGACCATAAAGGAGAACCTATTGTGGTTAATGGTTCAGTTACTTCGATAGCAGGGGTCGCTAACCGTACAAAAAATGTATTTGGATTAATGCCACATCCAGAACGTGCATTAGAGAACATACTGGGTTCAGAAGATGGAGTCAAGATGTTAGAGGGGCTTATCGCTTAATGCAAAGTATAAAATCCCCATTTTTACTCTTTGTACTCTTTTTTTCAACATTTTTTTCGCTACTTCATGCAGATGATGTAGCGTTCTCATATGTTCCTAAAAAGGTCTATGAGAAACAGATTTTCCCCATAAGCTTTTTAGTAACCAGTTCAAAATCTAATGAACAGATAAGCTTTAACTTCTTAGGTGATGAGACTCCCGTTTTAAAACAGCCTGAAATTATTCGAAATGAGACAAAAACCTTTTACACTTTCTACTTTAAAAGTACCGACGTAATCTTTATTATTCCACGAATTGAAGTGACCCTAAACGGTGTAAGAAAAATGCTAAATGGGGTAAAGATACCTGTTAAAAAACTACCCAAAGCCAAAAACTTTTCAGGTGTTATCGCATCAGGACTTAAGGTAAAAAATCATCAAGTCTCTGTTTTTGATGACAAAACCAATCTTATTGCCATTGCACTTGAAGCACATGATGCCAATCTAGAAGATATATATATCCCCTCAGCACTAAAAGATGGTGTAGAGAATGGTAAACGAACAGGCTCTAAAATGGAGATAGATTACTATATTGTGCTACCTTCAGAGACCAAGAAATTAACTTTTACCTATTTTGATACCATAAAAGAGACCTTTGTTGAGAAGAGTATTCCCATTAAACTTCATGATGGAACAGTTGCTGCACAGACCGATTTAAACCCAAAAGATGACAGTTTTGAACGACTAAAAAAATACTCCTTAACTGCATTAAGCATTATCTTTTTACTACTTTTCTTTTGGAAACGAGACTTTTTCTATCTGGTTTTAGCTGTAATTTCTTCTGCTATACTCTTAACATTCTATACTGCATTGGCAACAGTCTGTGTCAAAGAGGGTGCACCACTCTATATTGTACCAACCTCAACCAGCACAACAATTATTCATATCGATAAAAAGTTTACAACCACAAAATTGGCTGAACGGAATGATTTCGTGAAGGTAAAATATAGTAATGGAACAACAGGATGGATAAAAAATGAAGATCTTTGCAAAAATTAGATTCTACTATGGTGCAGGAACCATATCTTTTATAGCTGCAGGAATCATGGTTCCACTTATGCTACTGTTTAAGAATAGACGCAGTGATATTCTTCACTACTGGAATCGCGTCATTATGTATCTGCTTGGTGGTAAAATAGTTACACATGGAATACGAGATAACTCAGCTGATATGTTTGTGATGAACCATCAAGGTATTATTGACATCATCTCAATGGAAGCAGCAGAGAATACGAACCTATGCTGGGTTGCTAAAAAACAGCTCTTTGATGCACCATGGTTTGGCTATCTACTTAAACTTCCAAAGATGATAGAGGTAGATAGAGAGAATAAAAGTGGTCTGATTAAACTTCTAAGAGATGCGAAAGAGATAAAAGAGAGTAATCGAGTTATTGCCATATTTCCAGAGGGAACACGAACAGATAAACAGCAACTCCTTAACTTTAAAGGAGGAACACGTATTATCTCTAATAAGCTTGAACTTTCCATACAACCCATTATTATTACAAACAGTAAATGGCTCTTAAATGAGCATAATAAAACAGCTCATTCAGCTACAGTACATATTACCTACCTAGAGACGTTTAAAGTCAATAGTGATGATAAAGATTGGTATGAAAATCTTCAAAAAAATATGCAAAAAAAGATAGACGAAGAGTATAATAAATATGAAAGAGAACGATAAATGATAGATGAAACAACACCATTAATGGATGAATTAGAAAAACATATAAGAATTTTAGTAAATCCATTAAAAGAGGAAGCAGAACTCAAAAAAGTTCTTAAAGTAAAGCTTACAAAAAAAGAGTTTAAAGTTTTAAACAGTTGGGCAAATGATACAGCTATTGAACCTCTATTAGAGAAGCTTGGAATGGATGAAGAGCGATATGCAGAACTTTCTCTTAAATTAATTAAAAAACTTAATCAAGAGAAGCTAAAACAGGAGATTTGTATCTAGTAGTACAACAGAAAAATACTCTTTTTTTGTTATAATCTATTTTATTAAAAAATAGGAAATAAAATACAATGGATAAAATTAAAATAGGTGTTGTAACCACCAGCGACCGTGCAAGTCAAGGGATTTATGAAGACATTTCAGGAGTAGCCATTATGGATACAATGAAAGCGTATCTTTTAAATGAGTGTGAATATAGCTACAGATGTATTCCTGATGAACAAGCGATTATAGAAGAGACACTACTTGAACTCTCTCATAAATGTGACCTTATTGTCACTACAGGTGGTACAGGACCTGCTCCACGAGATGTAACAACAGAAGCAACAGAGAATGTCTGTCAAAAACTACTTCCTGGTTTTGGAGAACAGATGAGAGCTGTTAGTCTACAATTTGTACCAACAGCCATTCTCTCTCGACAGACAGCAGGAATCTGTAATGATGCGCTAATTATCAATCTTCCAGGAAAACCAAAATCCATTCGTGAATGTCTTGATGCTGTTTTTCCAGCTGTTCCTTACTGTATTGACCTTATTGGTGGTTCTTTTATGGAAGCAGATGAAAATGTTATTAAAATCTTTAGACCAAAGCAGAAGTAAGAGATGAATATAACATTTATAGAAACAAAACTTCAAGAGATATATACAGAGTTAGAGAAAGAGGTAATGGAAGTTTTAATGAATGAATCTTTTGATAAAAAAGAGACAAACCTTAGAATGCAACCACTAAAATCAACCAAAAAAATTTTAGAAAATGCTTTAGAGAGTATTAAGATGGTAGAGAAATTGGCAAAAGAGGATTTAGCAAAATGAGAGAACCTTCAACAGAAGGTCTTTTAATCTGGATGATTCTATATATCATCCTAATTATTGGACTTTTCTGGACACTCTATAAAACAATAAAGACAAAAAATGCAAAGTATGGTTATGCTGTTTTATTAAATGTTATATTGATGGTTCTGCTACTCTTTATATGACCTAGTACAATCTAGAACAGCAAGGATTTACAGAAAAGTTGCTAAAAAATAGTTAATCCACAATTTTTAGGCACTATTTCAAAATATAACATATAAAAAAGGATATTTTAATAATGAGACTATTAATCACACTCGCTCTCTTCTCTCTTCTCTCTTTAGATGCAAGTATTACTCTACCCTCAACATTTTCTACAAACTTTACACAACTAATAACCAATGACAAGGGAAAAGTTATTCGCTATCAAGGAGAGATTTACTTTCAAGATTTAATAGAAGAGATTGCTGATGATAGAGGTATTGAACATAGTTATACTCGAAGCTTATTTAAATGGAATTACACTTCTCCTTCAAAAAAAGAGGTCTGTACAGATGGTATTCAACTAACGGTTGTTGACCATGACTTAGAGCAGGTTGCAAATTACTTAATTGATGAAGGAATTGACCTTAAATCAATTTTATCTGTAGCTGAAAAAATAAGTTCAAATGACTATAAAGCAATATATAAAGATGTAGAGTATCTCATCACATTAGATAATCGAGAAGCCTTATCCAAAATAATTTATGTTGATAATTTAGAGAACAATGTAAAAATACTATTCTCTAATATGAAATATGATATAACTTTAGAAAACACTCTTCTTGAGTGTACAGCTCCTCAAGAGTATGATGTAATCAAAGGATAGATTTTGGATAGAGTCTTTGCAGGTTTTCAAATAGATAATGATTTTTATATCATGCTATTTTTATTTCTCTTGATTACACTCATTATCTCTACCATAATTGTTATTTTTGTTAGTAAAATTCAAACGTTAAGTGCCATACTTGAACGTGCCAAAGAGATAGACCAAGCAAAAGAGGAGCGACTCTCCTTTTTAGATGAGGCATTGACTATAGAAAAAATTAATAATGTTAAACTAATAGAAGAGTTGAAATATTTAGAAAACAGTAAAGTAGAGTTCCAAAACTCAGAAAAAATCGTAAAAAGACTCCAAGAACAGATAATTAATCAAGAGAAAGCACATGTGGATGAGATTCATATGCAAAAAAATCTTCTAGATGAATTACAAATTCATCATAAAATAGCCATTGAACATCTAGAAAAAATTGAAGAAGAGCTTTTTTTAGTTAAGAGAGCTTATGAAGAACTCAAAGAGAAAAACAATCTTCTCTATACTAAAAATAGAGAACTCACGGTTCAACTCTCTGAACAACAGAAACAGATGAAAGAGAAGATAAATATGATGCAAGAGCATCGAGGAGAACTCAAAGAAGAGTTTTCTGAATTGGCATCTAAAATCTTTAAACGAGATAGAAAAGAGTTTCGTAAAGTTACCCATTAAAGTAAAAAGAGATATTTTAACTCTTTAATTCTACTCTAAGCATCTTCTAGTACCATAACAAAAATTAGAAGGTAAATGCTTGAAAATTAAAGATAAAAAAGTTATCATCTTTGACTTAGATGGTACACTTATAGACTCTGCTCCTGATTTAGCAGAAGCAATTAATTATATGTTAACAACCCTTAATCGTCCCAACTTCGATACAGATACCATTCATCAATGGGTAGGTAATGGCGCTCAAATATTGGTTAAACGAGCGTTGAGTGGAGAATCTACTATTGATTTATCCATAGACAATAGCCTTTTTGAAAAAGCACTAAAAATATTTCTTGATTTCTATGCTAAAAATGTCTGTGTAAAAACAGTAACCTATCCCCATGTCTTTGAAACTTTAAAAACTTTAAAAAACAGAGGCTATAGATTGACCATTGTTACCAACAAACCATTTAATTTTGTTTCACCCATATTAGAAGAGTTAAAATTAGCAGACTTTTTTGAATATATTCTTGGTGGAGACTCTTTAAGCAAAAAAAAGCCTGACCCAATGCCACTGCTTCATATTTGTGATAAATTTGATGTCTCTATTAATCAGATGCTTATGATAGGTGACTCGAAAAATGATATTTTATCAGCCAATGGATGTGGTATGCAGAGTGTGGGTGTTACTTATGGATATAACTATAATGAGTCTATAAAAATCTATAATCCAACAGTAGTGATTAATGATTTCAAAGAGATATTGGATTTCCTATGAAACTTAAAAAAGCAAAAATAGCCATTATTGGTGGAGGTGTTGCTGGTACAACAACAGCACTCTATTTTGGTAGACTTGGCTTAGATGTAACACTCTTTGAAAAAGAGTCCACTTTTATAGGAGGACCTCCATTCTGTCATCTTCATGCAGGAGGAAACCTCTACCGTGAAATCTCTGATAAGCAGTGTATTAAACTATTAAAACAATCTATAGACTTTTTACAATTTTATCCATTTATTGTTGATTACAGACCAACAGTTATTGCTCTTCCAAAGAGTGATGCCTCTACGCCAAAAAGTCTACTCCCCAGATTAGAACTACTTAAATTGGAGTATCAAAAACTTATTGAAAAGAGTAAAAAAAATAAAGTTTTAGGAGAAAGCAAAGATTATTATCAACTCTATACCAAAGAGGATATGGAGCTACTTAAAAAGAGCAAGAGTGTAGAGCAACCACAATCAGCTGATGAGTGGATGATTCCCGTTGCAAAAAATATAAATTTAGATAAAGTTCAGTTTCCATTAATTCTGGTTCAAGAGTATGGATTGAACCTCTTTAGACTCTCATCGGGAGTCTCTCTTTTATTAAAAAAACTTAAAAACGTTGATTTAAAAACCGATACAATCGTACACAATATACAAAAAGATGTACTCAAAGACAAATGGGAACTCTCTTATCTTTATAAAGACAATAGTTATAAAAAGAAATTTGACTATCTTATTAATGCCACAGGATTTAGAACAGGTAAAATTGATGATATGCTAGGTGTTCCTTGTAAACGTATGGTAGAGTTTAAATCTGCTTATGTTTCACAATGGAAAAATCAAGAAGCCACACCCTTTCCTGAAATTATCTTTCATGGAGAACGGGGAACACCTCAAGGAATGGGGCAATTCACCCCTTACCCTAATGGATATTTCCAACTTCATGGAATGACCAATGATATTACACTCTACAAAGATGGATTGGTTGCAAACTCAATCGTAAGTTGCCAACCCTATTTAAATAAAGATTTCATAGAAAAAATTGATAAAGCATGGAACAGAGATGAAGTAAAAATACGTACAACAAATGCAATCAATCACCTTTCACAATTTATTCCTGAATTTAAAACAGCCACAGTAGGTTCAAAGCCACTATTTGGCGCACAACAGATTCCAGGTGATGACCCTACTCTACGTGTTGCAGAGGTCTCTTTTCCTTGCCAAAATTATGCAAGATGTGAAATTGTCAAAGTCTCTTCTGTCATAGATATGGTTAAAAGTATTGCTCAAGTTTTTATAGAACTTGGTTACTTGAATAGAGATAAAAAATTAATTGAACTTGAAGATTTAAAAGAAATAGAAATTCAAAAAAATGCTGAAGCAATTGCTCTATCCCGAGATTATCCAAGAAGTTTAGCAAACAGAACTGTTTTAAAACTCTAAATTACTTCGCCCTAAAGGGCGAAAATTAAATCTTTCCAAAATAAATAATTTTTTACTACTTCTTAAATCTACTATTTAGTTGAAAATTATGACTAAATAAGTTATAATTTTTTATGAAATCAGATTATATACTCTTAATTCTCTATCTTTCTTTCTCTCCGATTATGGCACAAAACAGTATGGAGGTCTTTGAAAAATATCATAATAGACTATGTAATATTCTTATTAATACCAGTAACAGTATAGATGACTACTTTGTTGAAGGAAATCAAACAAGTAAAAGAAGTAAAACATATGCCGAACTCTCCAGCTCTATTGCCATAGAAAACAGACAAAATTTTGAAAAAGATATTCGTTTGCGTCTACGTTTAAGCTTACCTAAGATTCAAAAAAATCTACGTCTTATCTTTGAAGATGACAATAATAATGATACACTCTATGACAGAACTACACTCAATGATGAAAAACTGATAGATAAAAGCTACTATCTTCGCTTAGAGTATCTCCGTTTTATTAAAAGAAGATTAAATTTAGCATTAGGTGCAGGTTTACGTGTACGACAAGGCAATCTTGTTCCTTATCTCAATTTACGTTCACGTATCAATTTATATAAAAAAGATTTTATCAAAAGTATGCTCTATAACCGTTTTCGTTTCTATAGTGATAGAGAGATAGAGAATATTTTTGAATTTAATACTCTCTATATTGTTAATGACAGCCTCTATCTTCTCTTTAGAAATCAATTCAGTTACTCCAATAAAAATAAATTTGAAGAGATTTATCATGATTTATCATTGGTAAAAGAACTAAGCAGTAAAAAACAGTTAAATCTGGGAATAGGTCTTCGAAGCCATTCTAAAAATTTTAAAACTTATAGTAAAGAGTATTATCACATACATACACTCTACAAGCATACTTTTTATAAACATTGGCTCTATTATCAAATAGCCCCTTCTCTATTATGGAGAGAAGAGAACCATTTTAAAACCTCTTACCGTTTAATGGTCAATTTTGGTATCTATTTTAAAAAATAGAGAGAAATTTTTACCCCTCTATATAATTTTTAAGTTTACGCCCTACTCTTGGATGTTTTAATTTTTTAATAGCAGATGACTCTATCTGCCTTACACGCTCTCTGGTTACAGAAAGCTCTTTACCAATCTCTTCTAAAGTTCTATCACTCTCATCGCTTAATAGACCAAAACGCATTCGAATAACAGCTTTTTCACGTTCATTAAGCTGGTCAAGAACCTCATCAATCTGATTATTCAAGTCATCTTTTAAAATGGCATCCGATGGACTAATTGTTGTCTTATCTTCAATAAAATCTCCAAAACGTCCATCATCTTCATCACCAACAGGGGTCTCAAGACTTACAGGCTCTTTGGTTATCTTAATAACATTCTTAACCTTATCTACTGATAAACCAACCTCTTTCGCAATACTATCTAAATCAGGCTCTTTTCCTGTCTCTTGAAGATTTTTACGAATAATCTTATTAATTCTATTAATCGTCTCAATCATATGAATAGGAATACGAATGGTTCTTGCTTGGTCAGCAATAGCTCTTGAGATGGCTTGACGAATCCACCATGTCGCATAAGTAGAGAACTTATACCCTTTTTGATACTCGAATTTATCTACAGCCTTCATTAAGCCGATATTTCCCTCTTGAATAAGGTCAAGAAATGGTAATCCACGGTTAGTATAACGTTTTGCAATAGAGACAACCAAACGAAGGTTCGATTTTGCCATTCTTGTTTTAGCAACTTCTGAACGTGCTTTACCTCGTCTAATCTGCCCTAAAATCTCTGCCAACTTATCAGGGTCTAAATCGAAGCTATCTTTACTCGCTTCTCTTGTCTCAAAAAGCTTTTTAATCTCGACATAAGTACTAACCATTGTTGTCTCGGGAACAGCATCTGTAATATCCTCTTTATCCATCTCAAGAATATTTGATAAAATCTCTTGATGATTCGCTTTTAAGGTATCATTAAAAAGTGGTAATTTATACTCTAATCTTTTTAACTCTTTCTCAAAACCATCATCACTTCTAAGTGCTGTCTCCATCGCTTTAACCAACTCGTTAATCAATTTAGAAGTAGGTCCTAAATCAATCAATGCTTTCTTGACTTGTTGTTTTTTAAACGCAACTTTCATCTGTTCATGAAGCTTTTTATCTTCAGGTTCATCACTCTCTAAAATAGATTCCAGCTCTTCATGATTTTTTAACCAATCTTTTTTAGCTTTATCCAGTGCTTTAAATGAAGAGACAACTTGCTTTACACGTTTGTCAACACCTTTGCTTGCCTTTTTATCTGCACTCTCTTCTCCCTCATCACTCTTATCATCTGTAGTCTCTTTTTCATCTTCAAAACTTTTAAAAAGCTCTTTTACACGTCTCTCTCTATTTAAAAGAGGCTCTTTATAATTAAGAATATAATCAATTAAATACGGAACAGAACAGATGGCATCTAAGATAACATCTTCACCTGCTTCAATCTCACGACTTAGATAAATCTCTTCATCTTTAGTTAAAAGAGGAATTTTACCCATCTCTCTAAGATACATACGCACAGGACTGTCAGAACGACTCCACTCTAAAAGCTCTTTCTCTTTTAAAAAGTCAAAGCCCTCTTCATCTGCATCCATTGCATGTCTCTCACGTGCCAAAGCTCTCTTCTTCTTCTCTTCAGCAGAGAGATGTTTCGCATATTCAGAAGAGGTAACAATATCTACCTTATTCTCTTTGGATAGTTTAAAAATTTTTCGCGATTGTACCAGTGTTGGTTGTTTTTCAAACTCTTTTGCAAGGTTCTCAAAGGTCAGTAAATCACCTTTTTTACAGCTTTTAAATATTTCGTCTAATCTTTTATTGATGTCTTTTACAGCCAAGAGGAGGACTCCTTGTTAAATAGTGTATGTGGATTTTGTAAGCATAATTTCAGTGGATTATACCGAAATTTATTTAAAACTTATTTAAATTAACTATAAATATCTATTTTTCGGAGTTTAAAAGCTTTTCTACTCAATTATATTCTCTTCTCCATTCTCTAATTTTAATACAATATCGTTGTTTTGACGTAATTGTAATGTAACATCTCTCTCATATTTGCAATAGATTCCCCGTAAAGCTCTATTTATCATCTCATGAGCTACAACCACCACATATTTTTCATTTTTAATACGTTCCAGCCAAAGAAATAGACGCTTTTCAACCATCTCATAAGATTCTCCCCCTCCCTCTAAAACATAATACCATTTATCCTCTTCTCTTTCTTGAAATTGATGAGAGTAACTCTTTTGACAAAAATCTTTACTTTTTCCCTCAAAGATTCCATAATGAATCTCTTTAAGATTATTATCAAAAATAATATCTTCTCTATTTAATCCCAATATATCACTAATAATATATGCTGTCTCTCTGGCACGTCCTAGAGGTGAAGCGAACAACTTAAATGGCTTCTCTATCTTCATCTCTCTAGAGAGTTTTACAGCGTTCTCTTCTGCCTGAGCCTTTCCCAAGATGGTTAAATTAGAGTTCAAATGCCCTTGATAACGCCCCTCTAGATTCCAAACTGTTTGACCATGACGAAGCAGTATTATTGTAGGAAGCTTCATACTTATCTTCTTTTTGTTAAATGTTCCATACTGTACCAGAGTAGAGCAATAATAGAACCCAATACCAAAAATGGAACCCATGGATACTCTTTAAAACTCTCAAAAAGTGATTTTATCGTATCTCCTGCGTAATAAGCACTTAACATTATAACTACAACAAAAAAAGGTGAAGCCAAAGCGTTATAAAAACCAAACTTTTTAAAATCGTAACGAGAGAGAGCCATAGAAATGGGAATTAATGTCTTAATTCCATAAAGAAACTTCTGAATAAAGATAGCCCAAATTCCATACTTTCGTAAGATTAGCGTAGAGAGGGCAATCTTACGTTTATGTTTCTCAAAATAGGGTTTAATATCCTCTTTATGATATTTCCCAAGATAGAAGAGAAACATATCTCCAATAAAGTTAAATGTTGTTGCAATTAAAAGAGATATAAACAGATTCATCTCGCCCATAAATGATAAAACTCCTGCTGCGGCAACAACAACCAATGAACCCCCAAAAGAGAAAAATGCCAATGCCACATAACCCCACGTACTTAGGTTTGTTAATGTATCTTCCAAGAAATACCTTTAATTTTTTAAAAGATTATAGTATGATTTCTTTAAAAATTAGGTCTATCTTTAAATGTTTGAAACCCTACTCTCTATTATTTTTGTCTATCTATTCATCCTTTTGGGCTATATTGCTAAACGTCTCTTTCAAGATGAGATAGATTCTAAAACATTAACACTTTTTTCGGTCTATTTTCTACAATCATTTGTCACTATTTGGGGTTTCTCTACGGCCACACTCTCTCTAGAACATTTTATTGTACCACTCTATTATATAGGAATTGTTATGCTTCTACTTATTCCTACCATTATTCTAAGTAAAAAATTAATTAAAAATCCAAAAGAGCGTGCCATTATTAATATTGCAGGATTTGTGGGTAATACAGGAAATATTGGTATCCCTTTAGGTATTGCCCTCTTTGGTATGGAATCGGTTATCTACACCACCCTTATTAATATTGCCAATATCTTTGTAGTTTATATTTTAGGGGTCTATATCTACTCACGAGGTTCATTCTCTATTAAAAAATCTCTTTTAAATATTATTAAAATTCCTATTATTCCTGCTTCAGCTATTGCTATAACCATAAATTTAACCCACATAGAGATTCCTATACAGATTCAAGAATTCTTTAAAATGGGTGCTTATGCAGGTATTGTTGTTCAACTCTTTCTATTGGGTACATTTCTTTATGGTATCAGATTGAGTAATCTGAAGAAATCTCTATTAATCACAGTTTTAAGTCAAAAGTTTATCCTTATCCCACTCTCTACAGCTATTATTTTAAGTTTTACAAACCTTTCACTCTTTATTCAGGGGATTCTTTTTATGGAAATGGTTGTTCCTCTGGCTGTTGCAAATATTAACTTGGCATCCCTCTATAACTGTAAACCACAAGATGTTACTGCACTTATTTTATTGAGTACTCTCCTATTTTTACCTATTCTTTTTATTTTATCAGAGATAATTTCTACTCTTTATATGTAACTTTACTTTTCACAATTTTTACTAAATTAATTGTTATACTTTACTTTAAGGTAGAGTTAAATCTATGGTACATCCGATACTCATAAAAAAAACGCTACAATACACTATTCCAAGCAGTGGCTCGGAAAATTCAAGATACAAAGAGTTTAGTATGAAGATATATAAGATTTCAGTAATAGTGCTTAACTTAATCATTATATCTAGTTTTAGTTACGCAGATAATAATTTAAGTAAAGAGAAGAATAGTAAACAGATTACTCTTACAGAAAATAGATTAGATGAACTATTAACAATAATAAGAAAAGCTCCCAACCCCTTACCCAAAGATGAAAAGGTTAAGATAGTCAAAAAAGTTGTTACCATCTATCCCACTGACCGTGCAACCATAGAAGATATAAACCGAAAAATCAACTATATTGAAAAGCAAAATAGGCAAAGAGAAGCGAAGATTAAAAATTTTGAAGAGGAGTTAAAAGCTTATCAAAAAAGAATAGAGAATTTTGATGACTAACTGAACCAACGAATAGATGCAAATCCCTCTGCACCATTTTTTTGGCATAACACTATCTGCTCCTTGGTAAGAATACCTCCCAATGCAATAAGTGGTATATCAACCATAGACGCAACATGATTTAAAGCATTTAAACCCTTAGGTTCTCCCTTATTTGGGGTATCAAAGATTGGACTAAAAGTTATCATATCAGCACCAAACTCTTGAGCCATCAAAGCCTCTTCTTTAGAGTGTGTACTTACTACCACAAAAAGTCCCAACTCTTTTGCTTTAACAATAAGATGTTGCTGTGTCGATTTTAAATGTATCCCATCTGCACCAAGCTTATCTGCTAAAATATAGTCACTATGTAACAATATTTTAACAAAAGGGTATCTACGTGCTTGAGTTAGAAACTTCTTAGCATTTTGAGCATAATTTTGATTTGATTTATCCCTGTAAACAATCATATCTGCTTTGCTAGAAAAACGCTTCATATCTATCTCTAAAGTTTTAAAGTTTAGAGTAGATGAATCACTAATAGCATAAGCAATCATGACTATTTTTGAGCAACCAATGTCTCTAAGAGTTTTGTCTGTTTCTTTAACTCTTCTAACTTCTCTTGTCTCATTAAAAAATACTCAATAAGAAGTACAAAAAAGAGTCCAGGTAATGCACCCAATAACGAACCAAAAAGAGCATAAAGAATACTGACATTAAGTAAAATAAAAAAGAGTGTGGATGCACCTAGAAAAGCAAAAGCCCAAGAAACACCCAACAAGAAGTTTACCAAAATTGATAAAGAAGATGTTGTTAATTTCATATCAATTCTCTTTATCAGAGCCATCAAGCCCTAAAGGCTTAATGGTCATCAATGGCTACAGCACCTGCAAGGTAAACGTAGATAAGAATCATAAATACAAACGTCTGTAACAGTGCTGAGAATGTTAAGAGTAGGTATGCAGGTAGTGGTGCAAAGAACGGTACCAACATTAAAAGAACCCATAAGAAAAGGTCATCCCCTTTAATGTTACCAAAAAGTCTGAATGACAATGAGATAATTCTTGAAATATGAGAAACAATTTCAATTGGGAACATCAATGGAGCAAGTACAGGTACTGGTCCCATAAAGTGTGCAAAGTATTTTTTGACACCATTTACACGAATACCTTCATAGTTATAGTAGATAAATACTACAAGTGCCAATGGCAATGTTACGTTAATATTTGAAGTTGGAGACTCAAAACCAGGAATAATACCAACAAGGTTAGAGATAAGAACAAAAAGACCAACTGTTAAAACAAGTGGTAAATATTGTCTAGCTTTCTCTTCTCCTATAGTATCTTTACCCATAGAGATAGCACCTTCAATGTACGCTTCCATAAAATTCTGTGTACCTATTGGTACGGCTCTCATTGTTGCTGATGCCATTTTTGCTAACAAGAGTATAATTCCCATTACCAAAATTAAATGAGCTATAACCATAGCTGTTCCGTGTCCTGTAATGACACCTAAAAAAGTCCATACACCTTCCATATATCCATCCTGTGTTGCAAAATATTTGGGGGATTATAGCTTAGAAACCCTTTGTTTTTCGTTTATAATAGTTATAAATAGGGCTTAAGAGGGATAGAGACTCCCTTATAGACCCTTTTGAGTAATTTAGTTACAAGCATAAGCAAGAAAATATTTAAAAATGAAAATTTTCTCCTAAATAGTATTTGATAACATTTGAATCTTTTTTAATCTCATCACTTGTACCTGTTGCCAACATCTCTCCTGCTCTCATAACATAAGCTCTATCACAAATCCCCAATGTCTCTCTGACATTATGGTCAGTAATCAATACACCCATATTCAACTTAATTAGCTCTCTAATAATACCTTGTATATCCTCTACAGCAATAGGGTCAACACCAGCAAACGGTTCATCTAATAGTAAAAATTTTGGTTCAGCAACCAATGCCCGTGCAATCTCTACACGCCGTCGCTCTCCACCACTTAGTTGAATACCTAAACGTTTTCGAATCGGTTGTATGTTAAAAAGGGTTAAAAGGTTTTCAATCCGTTTCTTCAGAACCTTTTTATCTATCTTCATCGCCTCCCCTGCCATCAACAGGTTATTCTCAACAGAGAGGTCTTTGAAGATGCTTGACTCTTGAGGTAGATAACCAATTCCCATTCTAGCTCGTGTACTTAATGGCATTTTAGTAACATCAACCTCATCAATATAGACATTTCCTGTCGTCACATCAGTTAAACCACAAATCATGTAAAATGATGTGGTTTTTCCTGCACCGTTGGGTCCTAAAAGTCCAACAATCTCTCGAGAAGAGACCTTTACTGACACATCATGCACAATTTTTGTCTTTTTAATTGTCTTTGATAGATGTTTTGCTTCAAGGGTATGTGTTTTCATTATAAGTTTCTCTCTATAGAGTATTTACGTCTCTCTTTAAAAGGAATAATTGTTACAGTAAATATCTCATATCCAGCACTCAAAAGAAATCTTTTTAAAGCTTCATCGCCCCACTCTACCATATGCCATCCCTCCTTATCAAACTCCTCAAAAAGTCCTAGCTCCATAAATTCACTATTATCAATACGGTACAAATCATAATGATAAAGATTTGTAGAGTAGCACTGTTGCAGAGAGAATGTAGGAGAGGTTATCTCACTATCAATACCCCTATCTTTAGCAATCATCTTTGTTAAAGTTGTCTTTCCAGATGCCAAATCTCCAACTAAAAATACAATAGCATTTTCAGGAACTACCTCATTTAAATAATCTACGACGCTTGTCAGTTCATCTTCTGATGCAATTATCTCTTTTGTCATAGTTGATTAGAGACTTTAGCAATTTTTTCTAGATGCTCTTTGGCTCTACCACTCTCCAGTGCCATCCGTGCCATCTCAAAAGCTTCATTAATATCCCCTGCTTTACCCTCTACAAACAGTGCAAATCCTGCATTAATAAGTACAATATCTCTCTGTGCATCTGTGGCTCTATTCTCAAATATATTTTTAGTAATCAAGGCATTATCTTTTGCATTCCCACCTAATATTGCCTCTTTAGAAGCCATTTTAAATCCATAAGAGGCAGGGTCAATAATACCTGGAGAGATGGTTCCATTCTCAACATAAGCAAACTGTGTTGTTGTTGCCAACGAAATCTCATCCATTCCATCATCACTACTAACAACAAACGCTCTGTTTTTAATATCCAATGCAACCAATGCTTTGGCCATTTTAGTGATATATACAGGGTCAAAAACACCCAACAGATACTTTTTAGCTCCTGCTGGATTGGTTAATGGACCAAGAAGATTAAAAATAGTACGATGGTCAATACTTTTCCGAATCGGCATAATATGTTTCATAGCAGGATGATGATTCATCGCAAAAATAAAGCAGAAGCCAGTCTCTTCAAGCATTTTAACTTGTGCTTTTGGGTCAAGATTTAAATTAATACCTAAAGCTTCCAAGGCATCAGCTGAACCAGAATTACTGGTAATACTTCTATTTCCATGTTTCGCAACCACACATCCCAAAGAGGCAAGAAGAAGTGAAACTGTTGTAGAGATATTAAAACTTCCACTCTTATCTCCACCTGTTCCCACCACATCAATCGCTTTCTCTTGTAAAGTATCAGAGAGAGGAAGTTTAACAGAGTGTCTTCTCATTACACGTGAAGCATCAGCAATATCATCAAAGGTTTCCCCTTTTTTATATAAATCAATTAAAAACTGTCGTGCTTTATCCGTTGATAGTCTGTTTTCAAATAGTTGTTCAAATTGTTCTTCTGTTTTGGTCATTTTATACTCTTTTATTTATTATGTTCGATAAAATCGAACCTACAGCTCTTTAACGTATTCCTCTTTTTTACTTTTGGGAATGGTTTTTGTTGTAGGAATTTGAAGTACTTCATACTCTTTTTCCCCCTTTAGATATTTAATGGTTATCTTATCCCCTATCACCACATTTTTACTTGCTTTGGCTTTCATACCATTAATAAAGACAACATCACTCTTAACCATATCTGAAGCGATGGTTCGTCTTTTTACTACATTGACAGCTGAGAGCCATTTATCTATTCTCATTTCTTTACCTTTTATCCCATTTGTTATTTTATGGAAGTGGTGCTTGAGCTTCCACCGAAAAGGGATGAGACTGAAGCCTCATTTCCATAAAACTTCTTAATTCATTAGCATGACCCCTGTTTTCACATTTAATGTGAGAACAAAATAACGACCATTAATTACCTGTTTCCAAATTTTATTAATGGTGCGTTGAAAACAGCACCCTACTATTGCTTAAACTCTTTTTCGGCTCTGTCTGCCTCAATAACTCCTGTCATTGAGAGATTGTCGCCTACAATATATTTTGCATCACGAAGTTGGGCTAAAACCTCTTTAGCCTCTTTCATATCAAACATACCTGCATTAATCAGTGAAATCATGGTCTCTTTCATCGTTTCGCCCTCTTCTCTTTTTGCTACAGCCAAAAGAAAAACGCGTTTAACTATATCCAATTCATTCATAAAAAGTTCCTAGTGTAGTTCAGCGTTTAGCTTCACTTCTCGTGTACTTCTATTTACAATCATCTCTCCTGAGGTAGAGTTTTGTCTAAAATGAAGACCATTTAAACCTTGAAGTTCATCTGCTCTATAGAGAGCTTTCTCTTCTAAGTCTGCTTCGGGATTCGCTTCTTTAATTAGTACCAACTGCTCTGGAGTGATTTTTACCTTTGTTCCTGCAAAAATAGCAATACCACCATCTAAGATACACGCATCTCCCAATGGAATACCACAAGTCGAGTTTGCACCTAAAAGTGTATTCTCTCCAATAGAGATAGGGTTACCATCTGTACCACTAAGAACACCCAAGATACTAGCTCCTCCACCAACATCAGAACCAGCACCAACGATAGCAGAAGATGAGATACGTCCCTCTACCATTACAGCACCCAATGTTCCTGCATTAAAGTTGATATATGATGCACCTGGCATAACAGTTGTTCCACCTGCAAGTTGCGCACCCATTCTTACTTTTGATGACTCCAATACTCTTGTGTTATCAGCAGGAATAATATGCTGTAAATATCTTGGGAACTTATCTACCGAATCAATTACAGGGAATGTACCATTAAGTTTCATCTCAATCTCATTCTCTCTTAGATACTCTAGCTCATAAGGGGTATTGCCAACCCATGCAACATTACTCAAAATACCAAATGCACCATTAAGATTCAAGCTTCTTAAAGGAGCTTTACTTTGTGAAAGCGCATAGAGTTTTAAGTAAACAGCCTCGACGCTCTCTGCAGGAGCATCTTCAAACAAGAAACAGATTCTAAAATCTTTTGCCACATCTTCTAAATTTGCTAAGGCTTTTACCACTTGCACATTTTTATGTGCATCTCCTATAGCCTCTCCAAGATATGGAGCAAAAGCATTCATTGCATTGTTAATCATCTTATCATTTAATGTTACCACACACTCTGAACCTGAAAAATCTACTTCGTGGTTTGCCTCTTGAATTGACTTAATAAATACAGCTGATGAACCAAAGTTCTCATTCCAGTTAATCAGTGCATAGTTTGCCTGTAAAACTTTTTCTGCATTCTTTTGACCTCTGTCAACTCTGGCAATACCAAAAGCGATAGGCTCTCTATAACCCTCTTGTGATGTTACCTCTGCTACCAATGCTTTAAACTCGTCTGTTGAATTAACTTTATCAATTGCCATTAAATGTTACCTTTTGTATCTAAATTATAATTTTGTGATTATATCTAATTTGCCTTATTAACCTCTATAGAGGCAACAATTTGTTAGAATTTTAAACAATTTATCATGGGGGAAAAAATCTATGAAACAACAATATAAATCTTATGACGAAGGGTGTGCCTTTTTAGAAGAGTGCGTCCAAAAACATCCCGACTTAATCACTGTAGAGAACATTGGAACAACATGGGAAAACAGACCCATACTCTTAGCAACCATCTCTCTACATGTTGCCTATGCCAAGCTTAAACCTGCCCTACTCTATACAGGAACAGCCCATGCACGTGAGTGGATTGGTCATGAATTGGCAATCAATTTTATCGACTATCTTTTAAACAACTACGAAAACAATCCAGAGATTATAGAGACACTCACTTACAATACCCTATATATTGTTCCTTGTCTTAATCCTGATGGATTTGAATATAGCCGTAAACATTTCTCATTTTGGAGAAAGAATAGAAGAGACAATGGCGATGGAACATTTGGTGTTGACCTTAATCGAAATTTTTCAGTAGGATTTAGAAAATCAACCAATACATCAGGAAATACCTATGGTGGACCACACCCCTTCTCTGAGCCTGAAACACTTGCAATCAAAAAATTTGTAGATAGCCACACCAATATTACGATTGCCCTAGATTATCACTCACAAGGAAATGTATTTTTTCCTGCACATAAATTTAATCATGAGAGTGAAATCGAAGGGACAGACATGAATACCCTCTGTGCCAATATGAACTACCATATTCATAAGGTATCGGGTAGAAAATATGGTATTAACCGAGGAAAACCACCAACGAAACTTATCTCTGGTTCAGGACGTGAATACTACTATGAACAGGGAATTTTAGCCATTGTTGTTGAAGTTGGCACACGAAATATTCCAGATTATATTCAAAATATGTCTGAATCTGTACGAGAAAACATTCCTGCACTTCTCTATGCATTGGGTGAAGCAACCAACTACAAAAAAACTGCACCCAAAAGAGTAGAAAATTTCCATATTGAATCCTTCTCTTCTAGTTCCTGTTCCATTTCATGGGAGTATGAAGAGAATAGCAATGTCTATTTTGAAATCTATCGAAACCTAAACAACAAGATGGCATGTAACCATAACTCTCTTGTTGCAACCACCTGTAATCGAGAGTTTCTTGATGAAAATTTAGAGAGTGGAACCATGTATTTCTATTACATTCGAGCTGTACATAAACTCTCTAAGACAAAATCTCCTTTTGCACCAAAAGTTAAACTCAAAACCCTATTGGGAGAAGCAGAGTTCTCCCGAACCATTTTCCCTCATGCTTCAGATGTTGGTTATGTTGCAGAGAAATCACCTGAAGCCAACCATGGACATTTTGGAGTACAGTCACTGAAAGTAGGTGTAAGTCAAGGTCGAGGAATCAGTTATGGTGTTATGACTTTTGATTTAAGCAGTATTCCTGAAGATGCAATTATCTTAGATACAAAAGTTTCACTCTATCCACTTAATCGTGTCTCTGCGAAAATAGAGAAGTATGGAGAGTGGTCACTCTCTATTATAGACCAAGACTCCATCTCTAATATTCGTAATTTTGAACAAGTTCACAATGCACGACATATTAAAACTATCGGTACAAGTATCCCTTCTGAAAAGCTTACACAAGGTATCTGGTCTCACTGGGACTGTAATGATTTTGAGAAAAAAATCATTCAAAGCCAGTTAGAAAAACGAAAAATGACCCTAAAACTAGAAGGTCCAACGACTCTACCAGTTGGTCGTGATTCACAAATCATGGTTTTTGATTTGGGCTATGGCAATCAAGGTGGAGGATTACATTACCGTCCTTCTATAGATATTAAATACACCATTCCAAGTGAAGAGATAACCATTCCTCTTCAAAACTCTATGACCATCGCACCCAATGAAATTATTGCTGACAAGATGGCATGTGGATTTAATAAAAAAGATGAAAAAATCTACGCTTATATGTCTTTTGACCTCTCAAAGCTTCCCAACCCAGATGAGTCTATTATCACCGATGCATGGATAGAGATTGCAAATACCTCTACTGTCAAAAAGACTGTAGATATTCGTTATAACGTTGAATTTGTTGATTTAGAAGAGTTCAGTTATCAAGATATTAGAGAGCGAGAACGTATTGAATTTATAGGCTATGAGATAAGTTCAGCAGAACTTGGTAAAAAGAGAAAACACCACTTTATATTTGACCACTACTCAAAACAAGCTCTAGAAGAGAAACAGAAAAATGGTGAAGAGGCTAAGTTTGTTATTCATCCTACATCAGTTCTCTGTCGAGACCATCTCATCAGCTGGTCACACAAAGGAAAAAAAGGAGCTAAATTGATGGTTAAATATATTAAACGTCGAAAAAATCCTCTTCCTTCGGTTGTTAATTTAAAAACAAAAATAGAGAACAAACTGATTAAATTAACATGGGATAAAGTAGATGACAATGATTTAGTAGGATACTATGTAGTTAGAAATCGATGGCATATTCCAAAAAACCCTTTTGATGGTGTAAAACTCTATGCAGGTTTAGATAACTTTACATTTGATAACTTTGGTTCAACTAAAATGGATAAATACTTTGCTGTATTTACCTATGATAATGTACCTAACTTTAGTATGCCAACACATATAAAATATAAAGCAAAATAGAATTTATAACATCTAAAAATAACCTTTGTTTATTTTTAGATGATTATTTAGAACAACTACTCTTTTCTTAAATCTTCTTAATAAGATAAAAACATAAAATTAGATTATTTTAACTACTTTAGATAAAATATATTAAAAATATATTAAGGAGAAGAGGTGATTAGGATTATTAATAAAAAGAAACATCTAGTAGCAGTTACTATGGTAATTGCTCTATTTTTTTCAGCATGTGGAGGAGATGACAAAACATCTTCCCAAGAGACAATAACGTCGCAATCTTTTATAGGAAAACTTATCGATTCAGCTGTTAAAGGAGTTGAATATAGATGTGGTAAAAAAATAGACACCACAGATGGTAATGGTACTTTTTTATGCCATAGCCTCCCTATCTCATTTCATATTGGCTCTATTCAACTAGGAACTCTTTCAAAACTTCCATTCGATAATCAAGTTTTTCCTCAAGATATTATTGATGTAAATCGTTCAGAAGTTAATAACCCTCAAGTAATTAAAATTGCTATTATTCTTCAATCTTTGGATAATGACCATAATGCTTCTAATGGTATTGTAATTGAAAATTATATCTCCAATAGCTTTACAGAAGAGACTATTCTTAAAAACCTCTCTTTAGATGAGTTAAAAAGTACAATACAAGCACAAAATGAAGAAGTTATTTTTGAAGATGTTCAGAAAGTAATTAATCACCTCTCTTTTTCTATAGGAATAAAAGATAGTAATGAGGAAGAGCATAATCAAACTACCTCAATTGATAGTA
>Ga0256843_1000089_pt1 | contig 76420 bp, 91 predicted proteins | sample AlvinellametaG_FD_191572 | JGI IMG/M metagenome (GOLD analysis project Ga0256843, IMG submission 191572) | Pompeii worm associated microbial communities from hydrothermal vent at the East Pacific Rise, Pacific Ocean - Alvinella | ecosystem: Host-associated > Annelida > Integument > Unclassified ... | reverse complement strand
CGAAGAAGCTGAGGGCGATAAACATAAAAATATTCAAGTATTGAAAGTATTAGAAGAGATTTTTTACGATGAGGTTATGGATAATTATAGAATATGCTTTTTGTTTGAAGACGAAGCGCCTAAAAGCGTAGAAGCGGTTTATTTGAAACTGTATGCGCTTTCTCAAAGAAAGGCGCCTTTGAGGTCTCTTAATTTAAACGGTGCGTTTGGTATATTAACCAATTGCGCATGGGTAGGGAACGTGCCGATAGAACTTGATTATTTAAGAGAAAACGAAATCGAGTTGAAACTCAAAGATGCTTATCCGGAAGTCGAATATGTCGATAAATTTCCAAGATTCCTTTCACATATAATTCCGGACGACAATACAAGAATATTAGATACCGCAAAAGTTAGAATGGGAGCCCAACTTGCGGCTGGGACTACGGTAATGCCTGGTGCGAGTTATATCAATTTTAACGCCGGGACGGAAGGTCCGGTTATGGTTGAAGGTAGAATCAGCTCAAGCGCGGTGGTTAAAGAGGGAGCCGATGTCGGAGGAGGCGCTTCTATATTGGGAGTCCTTAGCGGGACAAACGGTAATCCCATTACCATCGGTAAAAATACGCTTTTGGGCGCGAACAGCGTAACGGGTATTCCGGTGGGAGATGGTTGTATCGTAGATGCCGGTATCGCCGTATTGGAAGGGACTAAAATCTGGATTAGCGAAGATGAATTTAATAAAATCAAAGAAGTAAATCCTACTTGGAATGCGGAATATAAAGAGTATTTTAAAGGTTTGGAGTTAGCGGGACTAAACGGAATTCATTATAGATTCGATACTACCAAAGGAAAAATGGTCGCATTTAGAAGCAGAAGAGAGGTGAAATTAAACGAAGAGTTGCATTAATCGTAATTTCTTTACAAAATAATGATTTTTTTTGATATAATTTCAAACTTAAATTTTAAGCGTCTAAAGGATATAAAATGGCAAGAAAATGTGAAATTTGCGGAAAAGGTCCGCAATTCGGCAACAGAGTCAGCCACTCTAACAAAAAAACGAGACATAAATTCAGTCCGAATATTCAAACGGCAAGAATTGAAATAGACGGGAATGTTAGAAAAGTAAAAATCTGCACCAGTTGTCTTAAAAGTTTAAAGAAATCGGTATAAACCCTCCCCCCTTGGGGCTATTATGACTTCTAACAACGGAAATTTTTTACGAAAACTCGCAAAACTACTACACTGGCAAAAAACAGCAAAACCCGAAGTAAACTTATCCGACGAAATTTGGGGCGAACTTAAGCCTTTTAGAATTCCTATAATATTAACCATTTTGATAATGCTCGTTGGCACGCTCGGTTATATATGGATAGATAATTTTACGTTAATGGACGCTATTTATCAAACGGGCATTACATTTACTACGGTTGGATTTGGGGAGATAGCTCCGATATCTCCGCTTGGTAGGATATTTACTATATTTTTGATAATTGCGGGATTTGCTGTTTTTTCTTATGCCGTGGGGATACTTGTGGACGTAATTAACAAAGGACGCCTACTTGCGCTATTTAAGGAGAATAGAATGTTATATAAAATCGCGAGATTAAACAATCATATCGTAATTTGTTATCACAACGACTATACGATAGATTTGACAAAAGAGTTACGAAAAGCACACATACCTTTTGTCGTAATAGACAATAACGAAAATCTTGAGGAGATAGCGAAAAAATACAAATATCCGTTTTATGTTAACGCGGACCCTCATACTACTCTTGCGATTAAAAAAGCACATTTAAGTAGCGCAAAAGGCGTAATTACCTTATCAAAGAACGTAACGGATAATATCGCCGTGGTTAGTAGTGTCAGGCTTTATGAAAAAGATTTAAAAAGACAGCCCTATTATATTTTGGCGGTGGCTAATTCCGATGAAGAGATAGAAAAATTAACAAGACTCGGAGCCAACGAAGTTCTTTCCCCTACCAAATTGATAGCCAAAAGAATGACTGCCGTAACGGTTGACCCGGACGTTAAGAATATTTTGGAAGAATTTGTCTATTCGGTAGATACTCCTTTGGATTTGGAGGAGATTACGGTTAGCAAAAAGTCGTGGGTTGCTTATAAAAAATTAAAAGACGTTCATTTAAGAGAGCTTTTTAACGTAACGATTGTTGGGATAAAAGAGGAAAACGGTAAATTCATACCGATTCCCAAAGGCGACGTTGTGTTAAAACCTAACGACGTATTGCTTGTAATAGGGTCGGCTAAAGATATGAGAAAAGCGAGAAAAGTAATCAGAAGTTCTAAAAAACCAAAAGAGATAGACTTTATTTAAAGGGAGAATGGAGAATGGAGAATGGAGAATGGAGAATTACGCCGATAAGCGGCGGTGTTTGTGCGGTTGAAGGAATATATGCCGGAGGCGTGAATGCCGGGTTTAAAAAAGAGGGATATGATTTGGGATTTATTAGAAGCGAAAAAGAGATGAAAATCGCCTATCTGTTTACCACTAATAAATTTCAAGCCGCACCGATAAAGTATGTATTGAAAAACAATATAAAAACAACCAATTTTATTCTGGCTAATTCCAAAAACGCTAACGCGCTGACCGGTGAAAAGGGAATAGGGGATATAGAAGAAATTCTGCAATATCTCTCACACAAAACAGAAACTACCAATCCCATTATGAGCTCAACGGGAGTTATCGGCGTTAGGCTTGATAAGGAGAAAATCAAAAATGGAATAGATAAACTCGATTTGTCTTCAAAAGATTCCGTTTCGTTTGCAAAGGCTATAATGACGACCGATTCGTTTTATAAACAAATCGCTTTTGAAGTTGAGGGGGAATTTGGCAAATTTAGAATAGGAGGGGTTGCCAAGGGTGCGGGTATGATAAATCCGCAAATGGCTACGATGCTATGCTTTATCGTAACCGATGCCGCAATAAAAGAAGATGAAATGAAAGAACTTTTAACGGAGATAAACGAAAAGAGCTTTAACGCCATTAGCGTAGACGGCGATACTTCGACTAACGATAGCGTATTTTTAGCGACTACCGCAGAAGGCGGGTATAATAAAGAAGCGTTTAGAGAAGCGTTAAAACAGGTTATGTTAAAACTCGCCCTTGATATAGTAAAAGACGGTGAGGGCGCCAATAAACTTGTAGCGTTTGAAGTTAGCGGGGCAAAAGATAAAAAAGAAGCGAAAATCGCCGCCAAAAATTTGACTAATTCCTTGCTTGTTAAAACGGCGATATTCGGCGAGGACCCCAATTGGGGTAGAATCGCTTCTACAATAGGCGCAAGCGGTATCGAATGCTACGAAGATAAAATGGTAATAAAAATCGGAGAGGTTTTGGTTTACGACAAAGGAGAGATTTTATTTACCGAAGAGATTGAAAAAAAAGCTCATAATGTAATGAAACAAGAGTCGTTTAAGATATCTGTGGATTTGGGTGTGGGTAGAGGTAAATTTACGGCATACGGCTGTGATTTGAGTTATGAATATGTAAAAATTAATGCGGAATACCGAACGTAACTCTTGCAAAAAAATTTTAATATGATATAATTCTATCCACATTCCGGCGTAGCTCAGTCGGTAGAGCAGACGGCTGTTAACCGTCGGGTCAGAGGTTCGAGTCCTCTCGCCGGAGCCATTATATTTAATTGTGTCTGTCACCAAAAGCCGTCGTAGCTCAGCTGGCTAGAGCGGCTGATTCGTAATCAGCAGGTCACGGGTTCAAGTCCCGTCGTCGGCTCCACTTTTTATTATCAGCTACGATTTCTTCAAAATAAATATATTTTTTAACAGATATTTAGAACGGAAGTGTTTTGATTAACCTAAACAGCCCGAAAAGGGCTTGTTGAGGAGGTTTAAAACTTTTAAGGAGGGGAAATTGAGTTATTATTATAACTCAAAAAACTTAATTTTTACTTAATTCTTTTAAAAAACTATCGCTTGTTATTACGTATTTGTTATTCATAAATTCAAACTCAAGTTTGTATGCATGAAGCATAAGTCTTTTTGCTTTTGTGATTTTTATTCTCTCTTCGGGCGAAATGAGTTTATTTAGATATCTGTTTGCAAAATCGTTATCCACCCCATACAACGGGTCTCCTATAATCGGGTGTGAGACAGAAAAGAGATGGACTCTGATTTGATGCTGTCTACCCGTTAGGGGTATACATTCCACGAGCGTGTTTTCTCCTACCGTTTTTAAAGGTTTAATAATAGTTGTAGATTCTTTTCCTTGCGGGTCTATTTTTACTTTAACTTTGATGTTTTCGTCTTTATTTACCGCTATTGGTTTTTTGACGGTGATTGTTTGAGTGATTTTTCCTTGGACCAAGGCGAGATATCTTTTTTTGATTAGTTTATCTTGAAACGCTTTTTTTAGCACGCTTTCCGCGAATTTGTTTTTGCTTGCGATTACAAGACCGCTCGTTTCTTTGTCTAGACGGTGGACGAGATTGGCTTCGGGACCGAAAAGCCCTCTTACGTCATCAAGCAAACTTTTGGTATTTGCGAGTTTTTTGGGGTGGATTGCCACTCCGGAAGGTTTGTCGAATACCGCAAAGTGTGTCGTTTCAAAAATCGGCTTTAAGCCATAACCGTTAGGAGAAAAGACGATACATTTTAGTTTACCGCTAAGTTTTGCGCTTTTTTGGGTTACTCTTTTGTCGTTTACGCTAACCCTTCCTCTATCAATTGCTCTTTTTGCTTCACGCAGACTAAATCCTAAATTGCCGACTAAAAAATCAAGCACTTTAGTATTGTTTATTTCGAACTCTTTAACAACAAAGCCCATTTGGGTCCTTATTTAACCATATCCGAAAAATCTCTTTTTTTACCCATTGCGGTGAGGTCATCAAGACTCGTTAGTCCTTTGTTTATTTCTCCTACGTCGGTATCGACTTTTTTTTGCAACTCTTCAAGTTGTTTTTTGTATTTTTCCATCTCCTCTTTCATCTCTTCAAGTTCGAGCTCACGTCTTATATCCGCCGTTGCGTCTCGCCACATTTTTTTGATTTTTCCTACAAATCTACCTATTTGGACCATTGCTTCGGGTAGTTTGTCGGGACCTAATACGATAATAGCGATAATAGCGATAAAAAGTATTTCGGTAAATCCCATATCAGGCATATTTAACCTTTTTTGCTAATTATATCACAAGTAGGTTAATTTGATACAATTACATTAAAAAAGGCAGAGAATGGTTGAAAGATACGCAAGAGAAGAAATGAAAAAACTTTGGGATATGCAAGCGAAGTATCAAGCGTGGCTTGAGGTTGAAATTGCGGCTGTTAAAGCGTGGAACAAGTTAGGACTAATACCCGACGAAGATGCGAAAAAGATAGAAAAAAACGCAAAATTCGATATACAAAGAATCGATGAAATCGAAAAAGAGACCAAACATGACGTTATAGCGTTTTTGACAAGCGTTGCGGAAAGTTTAGGCGAAGAGTCCAGATGGGTGCATTACGGAATGACTTCGAGTGACACTATTGATACCGCCGTGGCTCTCCAAATGAGAGATTCCCTAAAAATAATTATTAAAGATGTTGAAATGGTAATGGAATCTATCAAAAAAAGAGCAATGGAGCATAAATATACTTTAATGGTCGGTAGAAGTCACGGAATTCACGGAGAGCCTATTACGTTTGGGTTGGTGCTTTCAATCTGGTATGACGAAATGAAAAGGCATCTTCAAAATTTACGCGAAACGCTTGATGTGATAAGTGTGGGTAAAGTGAGCGGGGCGATGGGTAACTTCGCACACGCTCCGATTGAACTTGAGGAGTTGACTTGTGAATTTTTAGGATTAAAACCGGCACCGATTTCAAATCAGGTAATACAACGGGATAGATACGCAAGACTTGCAAGCGCACTCGGGCTTCTTGCTTCAACCGTAGAAAAAATAGCCGTCAATATCAGACATTTCCAAAGGACCGAAGTTTACGAAGCGGAAGAGTATTTTTCAAAAGGTCAAAAAGGCTCGTCCGCTATGCCTCATAAAAGAAATCCGGTCTTAAGCGAAAATATTACCGGACTTGCGAGAATCATTAGAAGTTATACACTGCCGGCAATGGAAAACGTGGCGCTTTGGCACGAAAGAGACATATCTCACAGCTCAACGGAGAGATTTTGGCTTCCGGACGGATTTATAACGACGGATTTTATGCTTCACCGTCTTAATAATATTATTTCGAATTTGGTTGTATATCCCGAAAACATGATGAAAAACCTTAATTTAACCGGTGGGCTTGTTTTTTCTCAAAGAGTGCTTTTGGAACTTCCAAAAAGAGGCATTAGCAGAGAAGATGCTTATAAAATCGTGCAAAGAAACGCCATGAAGGTATGGGAAGAACTTCAAAAAGGCAAAGAACCTATCAACGAAAAGGGAGAGAGTCTGTTTCTTGAGAATTTATTAAAAGACGAAGATTTGAATAAAGTTATGAACGAAGAAGAGATTAGAAATCTTTTCGATTACGACTATTATACAAGAAACGTCGATAAAATTTACAAAAGAGTATACGGGGAGTAATTGAGAATTGAATATGGAGAATGGAGAATTAAGGGTTGGAGTGGTAAATTTTAAAACTTCAAAGGATTATGAATACAATTTAAAGAGGGTGGTTGAAACAGTGGAAAATTCATCTGCCGATTTTCTTCTTTTTCCCGAAGTGTGTTTGACGGGATTTGATTATGAAAACTGGGGTGAGGTTAATAAATTCGGAGAATATGCTCTAAACGAGCTTTCGCAGCTAAATAAACCTTTTGCGATGACATTGATATATAATAATAAAAATTATTTTTGTCTGTTTGATAAAGGTTTAACATATAAGAGGGCGAAATTTAATCTGTTTGGAGATGAAAATAAATATTTTGAAGTCGGAGACGAGCCCGAAGCTTTTGAATTTAGAGGTTTAAAATGTGTGAGTCTTATCTGTTTTGAACTAAGATTTTTGGAATATTGGGTGAATTTTAAGGGTGTTGATTTGGTTATGGTTCCGGCACGATGGGGAAAAGAGAGGATAGAACATTTTAAGACGTTAAATAAAGCGCTGAGTTTAAGCGTGCAAACTCAAGTTATTTGCGTAAATTCCGCAAACGAAAAAGCCTACGGCGCCGTTTGGGACGCTTGGGGAGAAGGTGTGGAATCCACCCTTGAGAGCGAGGTTTGTTGTGAAGTGGATTTAAAGAAAAACATAAAAATCAGAAAAAAATTGGATATAGGAATAAAATGAGTAAATTGTTGGCGGATAGATTGGCGGATTTGGTAGATTTCGGAATGAGAGAATATAAGGCGTTTTGCGAAATAGACAGAAAGTTTTTCGTCCCTTCCGGATTTGAGAGAAAAGCGTATGAAATAACTCCTTTACCTTTGGCGGACGATTCTACTATCAGCTCGCCTCTAACTATAGCAAAAATGACGAAATATCTTGAGCTTGATAATGTCGATAACGTTTTGGAGATAGGTTGCGGGAGCGGTTATCAGGCGGCGGTGTTAAGTAAAATCGTCAGACGCGTATTTACTATAGATAGAATATGTAAACTTGTCGAAACGGCAAAAGAGCGGTTTAAAAAACTCGGACTTTACAATATCAACGTTAAATGTGACGACGGAAGATACGGCTGGAGGGAATACGCGCCTTATGATAGGATACTTCTTTCGGCGTATGTGGAGGATTTGGAAAAAACGCTTTTTTCCCAGTTAAAAGAGGACGGATTTATTTTAGCACCCGTAAAAGAGGGGGATAGACAAATAATCACCCGTTTTTATGCCGACGGTAAAACCGAAAAGTTGGAAGAGTGCGAATTTGTCCCGATTAAAAAGGGGGTTTTAAAATAATCAGTATTTTATAAAAAGCCGTTTGTGTTTTAAAACTTTTGGCAAATATCTTCTACCTTCGTCGCTCGGGAGTCTTGTGGTTAGTCTTGCGTAGACTTCTTGAGGCGTTAAGGAATTAATAATTGCAAAGGCTCTGTCTCTTCTGAGGTTAAATACTTTTAATACGTTTCCGATACCGCTGTTGTATGAGGCGATGGCGCAATACTCTTTGGAAACCGGGTTTTTAATATCTTTTAGATATCTGTAAAAAAGAATGTTTAAATAAGCCGACCCGATGTTTATGTTGTTTTTAGGAACGAATAAAAACTCTTTTGTCGGTATTTTTTTATATCCGTATGCTCTTTGATACCCTTCTATACCGGCGGTAGTCGGGACTATTTGCATTAAGCCGAATGCCGGAATGTAGCTGACTGCGTATGGATTGAAATCGCTTTCGGTTTTGATTATTCCAAGTATCAACGGTTTGGAAATACGATATTTTGCACTGAATTCGTTAACGTATGGGATATACTTTTTGGCTCTTATTTCTTGGGAATTGGAAGAAAGTTCAAAGGTAACGTAATATATTTTTTGATTGTCGTAATAATAATATTTTAGTTTGTGAGCTATTAGCCATGAGGCGTATCTGTTTGCCCTCCATGGATATAATACGACTTTGTGGTCCATATCGTAGATTTGTCCCGCTAAAAACGGTTTGCCGTTTAGTTTTATATTATCGCTGAATAAATCTACGCTTCTGGGGTCCTCGGGCATCAACATTGCGTTAACGAGCGCTTTTTGTAATACCGTTTTGTAATCTTTGGCGATTGTTTCGACTTTAACATAACCCTTTTCGAAGTTTACAATAGCTCTTGCCTTATAATTTTGCGTATATTTTACAAGCGTAGTTGTATGCGGTTTTTTCGGATTTTTCCATATGCTTATGGCTTTTTGGAATTTTTTTACTTCAAGGTTAAAGTGATAAACAAAGCTTTTAATGTCTTTAATCAATGCTTGAGGGTGAGTTAAATAATACGTTTTTTTTCTTAACGCGTAGCTTTTAAGCGCGCTTGTAGGATTTCTTGCCACTATTATTTGTGAAATGCTTTGATAATCACTAATCGAACAACCCGAAAATATCAACCCGAGAACTATTGTCAACAAATATTTTTTCATAATGAAAGTATATCAAATCGGGGAATTTAGTAAAGAGTATGAAGTTAATGGCTCCGGCGAGAGGACTCGAACCTCTGACCCGACGGTTAACAGCCGTCTGCTCTACCGACTGAGCTACGCCGGAATGTGGATAAAATTATATCACATTTTAAAAAAATTGCAAGTCCTTTTAGATTAAGGAGAGATATTTTTCCGCTCCGTCGGGCGCCAACGTTATAACGTTGCCGTTTAGTTTATACGAAGCTAAAATGTTCGCGGCTGTGGAAATACCGCCGTTTATACCGAGTGAGGGCAGTTTTTTCATAAATTCCAAAGCCTCGTTATCGTCTATTAAAATAACGTCGTCTATTAACGTCAAGTCGGTTATATCGGTTATAAATCCCGCTCCGATGCCTTGAATCGCGTGGGATTTTATTGGAAGATGTCTGTTTTTTAGTTTATTGTAGATAACGGGAGAATTAATACTCTCAACCGCTATAATCTTGACGTCGAGTTTTTTTAAGACCCTTCCGATTCCCGTTATACTGCCTCCGCTTCCGACTCCCGCTACGAAAAAATCCGCGTTTTTGATTTGGTTTACAATTTCAAATCCGGTGATTTCTTGAGCTTTTACGTTTAGAGGGTTTGAAAATTGGTCGGTATATAGGGCGTTTTTTTCGGCGGCGTATTTTCTGGCTTCTTGTAAGGAATTTTTTATATCTCCTTTGGTTAGTATTAGATTCGCACCGTAAAATTTTAGTAGTTTGATTCGTTCGGCGGAAAAAGTTTCCGGCATGAAGATGGTGGCTTTAATACCGAATTTTTTGGCGTAATACGCAAGAGCAATACCCGTATTTCCGCTGGTTACCTCCACGACTTCTTTATAGCCTCTATTTAGTGCGTCGTAAATCATAAACATCGCCGCTCTGTCTTTAATGCTTCCGGCGGGATTTTTATATTCGAGTTTAACGAAGATATTATCGAGTGCGTATAGGGGCGTATTAAACATTTTTTTCTCCCAACCATAAATTAACGCTGAAATTTCTGATAAGATTGAGCTTGTGTGCGTAAACCACCAGGCTTCTAAGTGAAGTTTTGTTGATTTTTTCAAGTTTTTTGGTGAATTTAAAATCTTTTAAAAATCTCTCTTTCCACCGTTTTTCATAGTCGTCGTTTTTTATAATCGATTCGGCTAATATTTTGGCTGATTCCATGGCGTAATAGATTCCTTCGAAACTCAAGGGCATTACTTGTCCCGCCGCGTCTCCTACAAAATATGCGTTGTCTTTTTGTATTATGATTCCTTCTTCCCATGTGGGAATAAAATAACCTTTTGTGTCGGGTTTTATATGTAGATATTCGCATAAATTATAAAAACTTTTTTTATCTACGCTGCCTACGTGCGCGTACCCTTTGTGAGGAAAAGCCCAAGCGTAATACTCCCCTCCCAGTTTCTTGTCGAAAAAAAACTCGCACGTATCAAGTTTGTATTCTTTTGTTTTGGTGTAATGCGTAATCGTCTTAAATACCGGTGGAAGATTTAGTGTTTTTCTAAGGGTTGAATTAACCCCGTCGGCTCCTATTATTATGTCGTAATCAAACGGAATAATCTCTTTGCCGAATTTAACGACGGCTCTTTTGTCTTTGATTGTTTTGAATTTGCCGTAATATATTTTTGCGCCGGCGTTTTGAGCTTTTTGTCTTAAATGCGAGTCGAATTTTTTTCTGTTTACTATTGCGAGGTTTTTTCCTTTGAGATGGATTTGGATTTTTTGGTTTTTATAAATCATATAAACATGGTCTATTAAATAATCTATTAAATTTTTATCAAGTCCGAATTCGTCGAATACTTTTGCTTTAACCCCGCCTCCGCACGGTTTGTCCCAAATTTTATCCTGTATTAGCGTTACGTTAAAATAGGGGGCTAAGAGCATAGCCGCCGTAGACCCGGCTACTCCCCCTCCTATTATTAATATTTTCATTGGGCTCTATCCTTTGTGTAATTAAAGGGAAGTTTTTTCTCTTTTTTAGGTAAAACCTCAATTACGGCGTAAGGACCGTTTTTGTAATAAAGTTTAAAATTCTGATAGTTTTTAAGCTCGCTTATTTTAACCGTTTTGGCGTTTTGTAAATGGTGGGTGTTTAAATATTTTTCAACGTCGAGTTTGGAGAATATAAAATAATCGGACAATACGTATGAATTAAAGAGCAATACGAAAAGTATTTGCGCTATTTGCAAAAACTTAACTCTAAGCCCCGCAAAAAAGAATATTATAACTACCGCGAAATAGATAAGATTATAGTGTCCCAAAGCGAAAATGGCAAACGTTTTCGTTTGGGCGTTTGGCGATGATATCAATACTTTTAGAATATATGGGAAAAAAAAGCCTACAAACGAAACGATATAAAACAATAATTTCATCTAACTTCCTTAAATAGGGAAAACCCTTATTTTATCGGTATTTAAACTTCTTCTTAGCGTCTCTTCTATGGCAAAAAGCGTTGCTCCGCCCGCACTACTGCATGCCGCGCAAGCTCCACCGTATCGAATATAAACGTGCGTTTCCCCGTTTGACTCCCTAACGTCCAATACTTCCGCAAACCCTCCGTCAAAAGCGAGCATAGGCAGTATCTCTTTTTTTATTACTTCTTCGATTTTTTCGATTTTTTCTTTTAAACTTAGCGAGTCGAAATTCATAGATTTCCTTTTTTTTATTAAATATATCCAAATATTTTGAAAATAGCAAGAGTGTAGTTTCGTAACGTTTATAAATTAAACGAATATTAAGTATTGATAAAAATAGGTTATTTTAGTAAAATTTACATAAATTTGACTTAATTTACTTTCCGTAAAGAATGGAGTAAAAAGTGAGAATGGAAAAAAAAGCCATCGACGCCATAGTTTTATGCGAAAACGGCGTGAGAATTATCGAAAATAACATAAAAGGTTTGGACGAAGATTTTTTTAATCGTTTTATAAAAGGCAAAGTGTGTGAAAAAATCACCATTAACGGTGACGCGTATTGGGTATTTAAAAAAGAGGAAATTTACATTATCGAAAAATTGACGTGTCTTGACGAAAAACTTCAAAAATACGAACAAGAAGTCCTCTACGACGCTCTAACAGGTTGTTATAACAAAAAGGCGATAGAGGAGTTTTTGCATAAGTTTATTTATAATTATTCCCGTTATAAACAAGGGGGTTTTTCAATTCTTATGATGGATATAGACTTTTTTAAAAAAATAAACGACACCTACGGGCATTTGGTAGGGGATATGGCTCTAAAAGAGATGGCAAAAAGCGTTAAAAGCTTAATTAGAAAAAGTGATTTATGCGGAAGATTCGGAGGAGAGGAGTTTTTATTAATATTACCCAATACGGATTTAGCTGGAGCTATAATCGTCGCTAACAGGATAAACGAAAAAGTAAAAAACAACGTATTCGTCCATGAAGACCAAGAAGTTAAGTTTACGGTAAGTATCGGTGTTACTACCATGCAAGATGACGATGATTATTGTTCGTTGGTCCAAAGAGCGGATAAAGCGTTGTATGAAGCCAAAGATAAAGGCAGGGATACTATAATTTTTAAATAAACATAACACCGAGTCTTATAGGACCGTGAGCTCCGAAAACCAAAAAACTCTCTACGTCGGCGGTTTTGCTCGGACCGCTTATAAATACTCCGGGAGAATCGATTTGATTGATTGCCGTCTGCATATCCGGATAAATAACAGAAGGGATTTGCAGTAATACGTTTTCGCTTAAAAAAAGCTCTTTGGTGTAGTTTTTTACCCATACGGCACCGTTTGTCGCTACCGCGAATTCGCCTTTTGTAGTCCACCAGCCTTTGGGAGGAGTGTCAAATATTTCTCCTCCGGCTATTTTTAGGTTTTTTATAAATTCCTCTTTTAAATCCATCTTAAACCTTTATAAATCTGTTTTTTGGAATTTCGGGCAGTGTTTTATATGTGCTCCATTCTTTTAAAACTTTGTTTAAAAGTGTTTTTGGAGTAAGTCGTAAAATGGTGCTAAAAAGCTTAAACGCTTCGGGAGAATGCATTGCTTTTTGAGCTGTGTCGATTAATAGGTTTTGCGTGGTTACGTGACGTCTCATGGCAACGAGAAGTTTGCTAAACGGAATTTTTACCGGGCATACCGCTTCGCAACTTCCGCAAAGAGTGCATGCAAACGGCAAATCCGAATATTCTTCTTTGTCTGTTAAAGGTCCTAAAAGAGCTCCGATGGGACCCGGTATGACATATCGATACGAATGTCCCCCCGAGCGTCTAAATACGGGGCATGTGGTAAGACATGCGCTACATCTTATGCATTTGAGAGTCTCTTTAAATTCGGTTTTTATTTTATCCAACCTTCCGTTGTCGACTAATACGATAACTCTTTTTCCGTTTTGTTTTTTACCAAAAATCGACGTATAAGAGGTGATTTTTTGACCGGTTGCGTTACGGGCGAGCATTCTTAAAAAAATTCCTAACGATTTCATATCGGGCAGAAGTTTTTCGACTCCTACGCTTATAATATGCAAAGGAGGTAGCAATGCTCCCAAATCGGCGTTGCCTTCGTTTGTGCAAACAACCGCAAAGCCTTTATCGGCAATTAAGAAATTGGCTCCGCTTAAACCAGCGTTTGCAGATAAAAACTCTTCTCTTAACATAGCGCGCATTTTGCGCGTTAGGTAGGTAGGGTCGGTATTTTTTTCGTGCAGAATTTCGGCTACCTCTTCTTTTGTGGTATGAATGGCGGGTAGGACGATATGAGAAGGCTTTTCGCCTCTTAATTGTACTATCCTCTCTCCCAAATCCGTATCGATTACTTCTATACCGTGATTTTGAAGATATTCGTTTAAACCGCACTCTTCTGTTAGCATCGATTTGGATTTGACTACTTTTTTTGCGTTTATTTCTTTTAAATAATCCAATATAATTTTGTTGTGTATTTGAGCGTTTTTAGCGTAAACGACCTCTATGCCGAGCGCCTTTGCGTTTTTTGTAAATAGCTCAATGAGATAAGGAAGGTTGTCGATAACTTCGTTTTTAATGTTTGACGCTTTTTTTCTAAGTTCTTCCCACTCTTTTAATTCTTTTATCGCATTGTCTCTTTTTTGTCTGATAGCCCATAAACTTTTATCGTGACGCGGTCCTTTTCGTTTGTAAAACTCAACGGCAAGTTTATAATGTTTCATTTAAACTCTCCAGCAAAATTTCGCAAATATGTTTAAACTCGGCTTTTATTCCCTCTTTTTGAGCTATACCTTGCAAATGCATAAGACAACTCATATCCACGCCGGTTATTACGGGCGTAAAATCGTAGCGCCAATTGCTTAAAAGAGAATTTAATTTATCCTTTCCCATAATATAGCTCATTTCTCCTTCTTTAACGCTATAGACTCCCCCGAATCCGCAACATTCGTCTCTATCCGCTTGGATTGTTTCGCAACCGATGACCTCTTTTACTTTGTTTATATACGGCATGTTTAATTCGGACGGAGTCGCAAGATTTAGATGTCTTATCGAATGACACGAATTGTGTAGAATGAGAGGTTTACGGTTTTTTGCGAGATTTAAGTGTTTTTGTAAATATAAAAAATCGGTTAACTCGTATGTTTTGTCGGAAATTGCGAGATGTTGGGATTTTATCAAACTGACGCAACTGCTTGAAGGCGAGAGTATATAATCGAAATCTTTAAAAATTTCCTCATACAAATTCGGCAGAGTAGTCTCATATCCGCCGTTTATAAAAGGTTGACCGCAACATGTCTGATTTTTCGGGACGCTAACGTTGTATCCCAATGTTCTTAAAAGCAAAAGAGAACTTTTTGCGACGTTAGGAAAAAGCTCGTTTATATAACACGGAACGTGTAAGCCTATTTTCATGTTTTACCTTTTGGAGGTTTAGCGATATTTATACGTTTTATTATAACAAAAGAGAAGAAGGGATTAATCCATGTCGTTAGGGTCTAACGGAGGGCGGTTGTCTTTAGGGGTCACAAGCCAGAAGTGTCTAACTTCGCTTCGGAAATTATCGAGGATATATTTTGCTTTTTGACTGCCGGTCGCGTTGTAATATTCGATTAATCTTTTTTTGAGGTAAATTTTCGGTTTTTCGTTTTCGTCGATGTCGATTCTTCTTATTTCGATAAGTTCGGCGTTTATTTTGTCGACGAATTCGTGTTCTTTATCGTAAACAAACGCGACTCCTCCGGTCATTCCCGCACCGAAATTGATACCGGTTTTGCCGAGAATTATAACTTCTCCTCCCGTCATGTATTCGCAGGGGTGGTCTCCCGTGCCTTCTACGATAGCTACGGCTCCAGAGTTTCTAACGGCAAATCTCTCTCCAACTTCTCCGGCTACGAATAATTTACCGGCAGTCGCTCCGTATAAGCAGGTATTTCCGGCACCCGCTCCTTTTTTAGGAGTTATGATGATTTTTCCTCCCGCCATTCCTTTACCTACGTAATCGTTTGCCACTCCGTTTAATCTGAGAGTTACGCCTTTGCTTAAAAATACGCCAAAACTTTGTCCAGCGGTGCCGTTTAGATTAAATACGATGCTATCGTCGGCTAATCCCTCGTCTCCGTAATATTTGGCGATAACGCCGCTGATTCTTGCGCCAAAGCTTCTGTTTAGATTACATATGTCGGCTTTGACGACCGATTTGTGGTTAGGGTTTTTGATTGTTTCCATAACAAGCGCCAACATCTCTTTTTCGAATTCGTTTTTATCGAAAGGCTCGTTTTCAACTTGTTTGGTATCAACCCCTTCAACTCTTCTAAATAACATTGAAAAATCAAATTTTTTAGCTAATTCAATGTCTTTAACGGTAATTAGGTCGTTTCTTCCGATTACTTCGTTAAGTGATGTATAGCCGATGCTTGCTAACCATTCTCTCACGTCTTCGGCAAGCGCGATAATATAGTTTTTAACCTTTTCAACGTTTCCTTTGAATTTTGCTCTATAATCTTCGTCTTGAGTCGTAATACCTACCGGGCATTTGTTTGTTTGACAACTTCTGCAAAAGATACAATCTATCGCCATTAAAAGACTTGTCCCGAATGCATAGTATTCCGCTCCGAGAAGTGCGGCAAATATTACGTCTCTTCCTATTTTAAGCGCTCCGTCTGTTTCAAGTGCCACGTATTTTCTTAAGTGGTTTTCTTTAAGTGCGTTATGCGCTTCTATAAGTCCTATCTCCCACGGATTACCGGCGTGTCTGATTGAAGTTATAGGTGCGGCTCCCGTTCCTCCTTCGCTACCGCTGATTACTATCTGGTCGGCATACGCTTTTGCCACACCAGCCGCAATCGTTCCGACTCCAGCGGTCGATACGAGTTTGACGCTGATTGTCGCGTTAGGGTTTATCTGTTTAAGGTCAAATATAAGTTGCGCCAAATCCTCAATTGAGTAGATATCGTGATGAGGCGGCGGGCTAATTAGCGTTTTGCCAGGAGTTGTGTGTCTGAGTTTTGCTATATAAGTTGTAACTTTGAAGCCCGGAAGTTGTCCTCCTTCACCGGGTTTCGCACCTTGCGCCACTTTAATTTGAATCTCTTCCGCGTTAACTAAATATTCCGGTGTTACGCCGAATCTACCAGAAGCGACTTGGCGGATTTTGCTTTGTTTAATCGTGCCGTTTCTTCTTTTGTCTTCCCCGCCTTCACCGGAGTTTGTCCTTGCACCTAAACTATTCATGGCTTCGGCTAAAATTTCATGCGCTTCGGGGCTTAATGCGCCTATACTCATAGCTGCGCCTATGAATCTTTTTATAATATTTTCGCGTGGTTCGACTCTATCTATGGAGATAGGTTCTCTGTCGCTTTTGATATCAAGGAAATCCCTAATATATGTCGGTCTTCTGTTTTCTACGAGTTTTTTAAACTCTTCGTAATCATCTTTGTTACCAGATTGTATGGCTTTAAGGAATGCTCTTGTGACTTGAGGGGTTATTTCGTGATACTCTTCGCCTTTTCTTTGTTTGATAACTCCGCCGGCAGGCAGTTTTTCTTCTTCGAAGGCTTTTTGGTGTCTTGTATTTAGTCTTTTTTCTATATCTTCATACGTTAATCCCGCAAGCAGTGTTTTGCTACCTATAAAACACTCTTCTTGTATTTCTTTACTTAACCCTATAATGTCGAAAAGCGCTGAGTTTCTGTAACTTGCGATTGTAGAAATTCCCATTTTCGACATAATTTTTAAAATACCTTTGTTTAGGGCGCTATGGACGTTAAATAGCGCGTCGTCTCTATTGAGGTTTTTTTCGTCGCAAATTTTACATACCGTTTTAAACAGCAAATAAGGATAAATGGCAGTCGCTCCGTATGCTATCATTACCGCCGCGTCGTGAGGATTGGTAACTTCGCTTGTAAGAGCTACGATGCTTGTTAGGTGTCTAAGCTTAGCGTCAAGCAGTTTTTTATGGAGTCTTCCTATAACCATCGCCATAGGCATGGTTTTATGGTCTTTATTTATTGCGCTGTCGTCAAGAAATATAATTCTAACACCGTTTTTAACGTCCTTTACGATTTTATCTGTTAAGTGTTCTAAAGATTGTTTTAAATCGCTTTTGAATACGGTCGAATAAGTGGCGTTTTTATAATCGCTTTCAAATCTCGGTGAATTTTCATCTCCGAAACTTTTAAGCACGCTAAGTTTTGTTTGGGTTAAAATCGGAGATGTGGTTTTTATACGTTTGGCATGTTCTGGAGCTTCGTCCAAAATATTGTGTATTTCACCAAAGCCCGTATTTAAACTCATAACTATTTTTTCTCTTAACGAATCGATAGGAGGGTTGGTGACTTGTGCGAATTTTTGTCTGAAAAAGTCGTTAAAACTTCTATACGGATAATCGCTAAAGCACGCAAGCGGCGTATCGTCTCCCATACTGCCGGTCGGTTCTTTTCCGTCTTCCATCATCGGTTTGATGACTAAGTTTATAATCTCTTTGGTAATACCGGCGTATCTTTGTTTGTAGATTAACTCGTTAAGTTCAATTTGTTCGTCTATGGCATAAGGATTTTCTACGTATTCTTGAAGGTAAATCATATTTTCGTTAAGCCATTTCGTATAAGGGTTGCTTGATTTTAGATATTCGTCTATATCTTTGTTTTTAAGCACAACGCCGAATTTCGTATCTATTCCGATCATTTGACCCGATTTTAATTTGCCTCTTTCTACGATATCTTCTTCGGCAAAATCGATAACTCCGTATTCGCTTGCGATTAAAATGGTATCTTCTTTGGTAATGACGTATTTAGCGGGTCTAAGCCCGTTTCTATCAAGCACTACGCCGATATATCTGCCATCTGTAACGCTAACCGCCGCCGGACCGTCCCACGCTTCAAAACGAGTCGAAAAATATTCGTAAAACGCTTTTAGTTCACTATCTAAATATGGTGCGTTTTGCCACGGCATAGGGATTAGGGCTCTTATTGTTTTAAAGAAATCCATTCCGTTCATAATCATAAACTCTACCATTCTATCAAGCGAGCTACTGTCACTTTCGTCAAATCTAACAATCGGTAGAAGTCTTTGAAGTTCTTCGTCTGTAAAAACTTGAGATTTTATCGATTCGCTTTTAATCAGTGCGTTTATTCTGTTTGCTTGAATCGAGTTAATCTCACCGTTATGAGCTATGAATCTGAACGGTTGGGCGAGTCTCCATTCCGGTAATGTGTTGGTAGAAAATCTTTGATGAAAAAGTGCAAAAGATATTTTAAAATCTTTATCAGCCAAATCCGGATAGAACTCTTTAATGTGATTTGGCATCAATAAGCCTTTGTAGGCTATTTTTTTAGAGCTGAATGTTGGGATATAAAAATCTTTATCATCAATCGCGTTTTCTATCTCTTTTCTTGTCAAATATAAAAGTTCTTCAAATCTTTTAATCGCTATAATGGAATTTGGGACGATAAAGGCGTGGTAAATTTTTGGAAGCGTATTTAGAGCGAATTCCCCCAATGCTTCGGTATTAATCGGCACTTCTCTCCAAAGCGCTATTTTTAAGTCGTTTTTTTCGCAGTATTCCTGCACCGTTTGTTTATGGCTTTCGTCTTTTAAAAAAATAACGCCTATACCGAATTTTTCGGGTAAATCCACTCCATTAGCGGCGGCTACTTTTCTAAAAAAATCTTGCGGAAGCGAAAATAAAAGTCCGCTCCCGTCTCCCGATTTTCCGTCCGCCGCAATAGCGCCTCTATGCATCATTCTCTCCAAGGCTGTTAGCGCATCGTTTACCATTTTGTGGGTTGCTTTACCTTTAATATGGGCGATTACTCCAAAACCGCAGTTGTCTTTAAATTCTAACGTTTTTGACATAGAAGTTCCTTTAAGAGGTTATTAATCCTATTTAATTTAGCTAATTATATCAAAAAAGCGTCAATCTAAAAAATGGTATAATTTTAGTTATGAGAGGCATTATATTAAATACCGTCAGAGTCAGAGACGAAGACTTGATAGTTAGGGTTTTGACTAAAAGAGAAGTTTTGACGCTATATAGGTTTTACGGTGCGAGACATTCTTATATAAACGTAGGGTATGTGATAGATTTTAATATAGAAGAGAGCGCCAAAACGACCATTAAAAGATTAAGGAATGTAACCCAAATTCCTTTTATGTTTTTATTCGATATGCATAAAACGCTTTTTTTTAAACGTTATATTTCTCTTTTGGACGCGCATTTAAAAGACGTTAGTCGTGTGGAGAGTTTTTATTACGACTCGTTGATTAAACTTTGCGAAACTCTGCACGAAAGCGACGTAAAAAGGAGTATACTCAACCATTACGTTTCGTTGTTGGAAAAAGAGGGTAGGTTGCATAACGATTTTAGGTGTTTTTTGTGCGAGCGCGTCGTTGAGGAAAAAGTAGCGCTTGTGAGGGGGTTTTTGGTGGCGCATGAAAAGTGCGTGCATCAAGAGGGGTTTGACATTGAAAAAGTCAGACTTTTGTTTGAGGAAAAAAAGACGCTTTTGTTTAACGACGATGAGATAGATAAATTATGGAGGATATTGGACCTTGGGATATAAAGCGATATTTTCGATACTCTTTTTGTGGAGCGGATTGCATGCAAAATTCGACGAAATAAAATGCCGTGATTTTGCGCGGATACAGACCTCTTCTTATACGCTTGTCAATAATGTTTGGGGTAGAAAAAGGGTGGCGGGAAAATATCGGGAGTGTATTTTTTTAAAAAATTCAAAAGGAGGGTGGTTTTGGTATTTTCCGTATTCTCCTTTAGTTAAAGCGTATCCCGAAGCGATTTACGGCAAAAAATTTTCCCGTCAATATAATATGAAAGGCGTATTGCCAATTAAGATTTCGCAACTTAAAAAAGCTCTAATTCAAATAGACTACGACGATTTTATTAAAGGAAGATACAATATAGCGTTTGAGAGCTGGGTTCATAAAACTTCGCATTCTTCTATGCGTGATATAGCATATGAAATTATGGTGAGGTTGGACCCTAAAGGGGTAATACCCGCTAAAAGGTTTTTATTTTCCAAAGTAACGATAGACGGGATAGCGTTTGACGTTTATAAAAAAAGAGTAAAAGGCAGATATTTTTACAATTTTGTGGTTAATAAAAAAATGAAAAGAATAACAATCGATTTTAAAAAGATATTGGACTATTTAAAAAAATACGATAAAACATGTGAAAATATCGATAATTATTACTTTAACGACGTTGAGATGGGAGTTGAGGTTATTTATGGCAAGGGTGAACTTGTATTGAATAAATTTGACGTAAATATTGTAAAAAAAGGAGCACAATGAAAGTTTTGGTAGTCGGTGCGGGAATTATAGGTATGAGTTTGGCTTGGGAGTGGATAAATAAAAACCCAAACGATAAAATCGTAATAATCGATAAAGAACCGCACGAAGCATTTCACGCAAGCGGCAAAAACAGCGGGGTTTTGCATGCGGGGTTTTATTATTCGAGCGATACGTTAAAAGCGAAATTAACGGCTCAAGGTAACGAGCTTATGAAAAAATTTTGCAAAGAAAACGGTGTTTTCGTAAACGAAACGGGAAAATTGGTCGTTGCCAAAAACGAAGAAGAAATTAAGACGCTTTTTGAACTTGAAAAAAGAAGCAAAGCAAATAACGCAGGGGCGTATATAATTACTCAAGAAGAAGCCCAAAAAATAGACCCTAACGTTAAAACTCACAAATACGCACTCTATTCTCCCAATACGGCAACGGTAAATCCAAGAGAAGTTTGTGCCGTTTTAAAAAAGGAATTGCAAAAAAAGGGAGTTGAGTTTTTGTTTAATACGCCGTATGAAAAATATAATGAAAGTTATGATTTTTTAGTTAACGCGGCGGGACTATACGCCGATAAAATAGCTCATCAAAACGGTGTGGGGTTTGAGTATACCATGCTTCCATTTAAGGGGCTTTATAGGAAATATTTAGGCGAGGATAAAATAAAAACGCAAATTTATCCCGTCCCCAACATCAAAAATCCGTTTTTGGGCGTGCATTTTACGTTAATGGCGGATAATACTATAAAAATAGGTCCTACCGCGATACCAGCGTTTTGGAGAGAAAATTATACAATGACAAGCAGGTTTAATTTTAGCGAAATGATTGAAATTTTATCCTTAGAAGCCAAGCTTTTTATTAATAATTCGTTCGGATTTAGAGATTTGGCGCTGTATGAAATGAGATATTATATCCCGCAAAATCTAATAAACGAAGCCAAAAAACTCGTTAAAAAATTAAGGGGGGAATTTAAGCCTATGACGCCCGGGATTAGGGCTCAACTCTTAAACAAAAAAACAAACGAACTGGTAATGGACTTTTTGGTAGAAAAAAAAGAGAACCAAATTCATATTCTAAACGCGGTATCTCCGGCGTTTACGGCTAGCTTTGCTTTTGCAAAATATGTTTTAAGCGAGATGGAATGAAAGCATTAATTTTGGTAAAAGATGGAAAACTTGCGGATTATCCGGCGGATATTTTGGTAGACGGAGAAGTCAAGAAAAGTTACAATTTGGAATTTGAGTGTGAAAAATTGGGTGTAGATACCTTAATAGCCAAGTCGTTGCCGAGTGCATTAATTAAAAAATTAAGAGATAATGGTATAATCTTTTTGAGATTAAATTCTTTAGAAGAGTTGGAGGGAATCGACGTCTCAATCAATTTGCCTGAAGAATTTAAAAATAAACGCGGTTGGAAATGCGCTAAAAAAGGATTTTGAATGGAAAAATTGAATCAAGCGATAGAAAAAATAAAAAAAAGCGATTTGGACGATTTCGAAAAAGAAAACGTGATAGCTCATCTTAAAGAGTGGTATAACGAAAAAAAATCATTGGCATTTGTAGAAGAAAAGTTAGAAGAGGTTTGGGAGAAAGTGTTGCCTATTTTAAACGAAGTAGGGTTAATTTAAAACTTCTTCCAAAAATCAACGCTTAATAGGATTAAGACGGTAAAAAATTCAAGTCTTCCTATAATCATACCGATTGCCAAGATAAGCTTTTGGGTTTGAGTAAAAAAGGCGAAATTATCAACCGGTCCCACATGCCCGAATCCTGGTCCTATATTTCCCACGCATGCGATTGAGGCGCTGATTGCTGTTAGCGCGTCGTAATTTTGAGCGAAAAGATACAACGCAATTGACGTAACCGTTAGGATATACAAAAAGAAAAAAGCGCTGACGTTGTTTATTACCGATTGGGATACGGTTTTTTTGTCTACCTTAACGGAGATAATCGCGTTTGGAAAGAGGATTTTTTTGATTTGATATTTAAGGTTTTTAAACATAATCACGAATCTTATCACTTTAATGCCCCCGGCGGTGCTTCCGGCGTTTCCGCCTATTAGCATCGCTACGAAAATCAACGCTATTGCGAGTTGTCCCCATTTTGAGTAATCGACCGTTGCAAATCCGGTTGTGGTAATGATAGAACTAATCGTAAAAAATCCGTGCGTGAGCGTATAAAACAGAGAATCGTGCGAATGAAAATAATGCACCAAACTGACTCCTACGGAGAGGATTACAAAAATTATAAAATACCACAACACCTCCTCGCTTTTATAGCCGCTGAAATCTTTTTTTAGAAGTTTTATATGTGCTATAAAATTGATACCGGAAATAAACATAAATATAGTGGTGGTCCATAAAATAGCCGGATTGTCAGCCCAATATCCGAGCGACTCGGTTCTTGTGGAAAATCCTCCGGTGGATATGGTAGCAAAAGCGTGGTTTATTGCATCAAACAGGCTCATTCCTTCAAATTTCAACAATAAGGCGTCAATAAACGTCAGCGCAAAATAAACCCCCCAAAGTCTAAGGGCAGTGTGTTTTAGTTTCGGGGTGATTTTATCTGGCGTAATCCCCGTAGATTCGCTTTTAAAAAGCGTCAATGTCCCGGAGGGGTTGATAAACGACAAAAGACCCACGCCCAACACTATGATTCCCATACCCCCCATCCAGTGCATTACGCTTCTAAGCATCAAAACGTTTTTAGGTAAATCCGTAATATCCGAATAAATCGTGGCGCCCGTAGTCGTAAATCCGCTTGCCGATTCGAAAAAACCGTCGATAAACGTGACGTGAGTTTGGAGCATTAAAGGTATGGACCCTAAAACTCCGAGCATTATCCAGACCAAATTTACGCTAAGAATGGCGTCTTTTATTTTCATTTTAAGGTTGTGTTTTCTAAGGACTACGAGTATGGTGATAAAAAGAGTTGTTGTTATAACGAAATATTTAAAAAACGAATCTATCTTTTCGTGATATATAACTCCCGTGATTAAGGGAATAATGAAAAACAGTTCCGTCAACAGTCCTACGAGCGCTAAAAATTTAAGTAGGTTTTTTATAGTGTTTCTATCCATTTTCTGTTCCCTGAAAAGTTGAATTCCAAAATTACGTCGTTTGGTTGAAGAGTCGTTTTTTCTTTCAATACCAAAATCTTATCTCCTCTTATGATTAGCGTTTTTGAGTTTTCTTTAGGCGGAGATACCTTTTTTTCTTGAAAAATCTGTTTAATGAAAATTTTGCCCTTGGCTCCTAAGAAAAATCTTTCGTATATTAAGAGTCTGGAGTCGATTTCTTCCAGTATTTCGTAATATGCGGCGATTTTAGGACCTCTGATGGTGGAGAGTTTTAAAGAGTGCATTAAAGAGTAATAGTTGAGGTTGTTGTTGATGGTGATTATTTTTTTAATGCCGAGTTTTTTGGCTTGGAGGGATTTTATAATGTTGCTTTCGTCTTTTAACGAAGCGGCGATGGCAATATCGGAATAATTTAACCCTTCGTTGATTAGCATCTCCTCATCTTCGTATGAGGAGTTGATAACCATTACTTCTTCGCCTAAAATTTCGGAGGCTTTGATGGCTTCTTTTTCGTCTTTTTCGAGTATTTTTACATTGAGGTTATAAGCTACCAAGATTTTGGCTATTTCGATTGCCAATGGATTGGCTCCGTAAATCAAAACGTTTTGTATATTTTCCGGGGAGAGCGTGTCGAGTTTGTTTATAACCTCTTTTATTTCCTCTTTATCGCCGAAAATATAGACCAAATCATCTTCTTGTAGCGTATCTTCGTCGTTTAAGAATAAAAACTCTTCTCCTCTTTGGACGCCTATTACCACGATTTTGTCGCTATTTATTTCTTTGATGGAAGAAATTTCGGCGTTTTGGACGTTTAAAGAGACGAGAATAAAGTCGTTAAAAGGAAACTCTTTTATATTGTTGGCTTTGGGAAACTCTATAAGTTTGGCTACCGCCGTAGCCGAGAGTTTATATGGAAATATCAATCTGTTGATGTTTAATTGTTGAAAATTGGTCGAAATGTATGAGGTATTGGTTAATCTAACTATTTTGTTTTCGACTTCCAATATGTCGTTAACTACTATCGTCGAAATTAAATTGATTTCGTCGTTGTTTGTTACGGCTATAAAAAAGTCGTATTTTTCTTCTAACCCCATATAAGCCCTAACGTCTCTGACGTCGGCGCAAATTGCTAAAACGTCAAGAGACTCTTTTAACATATCCAACGCTTTTTCGTTCTTGTCTATAATTACGACGTTGTGTTTGTTTGAGAGGGCTTTTGCCACGTTGTAACCTACCTTGCCGGCACCCGCGATTAAGATATTCATAATCAGCCTTTTTTATGTTTTCGATTCACAATTATACATATTTTTTATTAAATTTATCGTTATTACTAAAAGTAACAAAAATATTAAAAAGTTACGAATTACGTCTTCAAAAAGAAATTCGGAGAAATTTTATGCTATATTAATACTACTTTAAGCAAAATTTAGCTAAAATATGAAAAAAAAGGATAAATATGTTACAGATAAGATGGCATTCTCGTGCGGGACAAGGTGCGGTTACAGGTGCTAAAGCGCTTGCTGACGTAATGGCAAGAACTGGTAAATTCGTTCAAGCGTATTCGGTTTACGGTGCCGAAAAAAGAGGGGCGCCTATGACCGCTTACGATAAAATCGACGATAAGCCGATTTTGGACCACTCAAAGTGGATGACTCCGGATTACGTGCTTGTTATCGACCCTTCTTTGGTTTATCAAGAAGAAATTATAGACAATACGACCGACGATACCGTTTTCATCGTAACGTCGCATTTAAACAAAGAGGAGTTGATTAACGTCGCAAAACATTTGGAAGGTAAAAAACTATATATTATAGACGCTATTAAAATTTCACAAGAGGAAATCGGAAGGGCTATACCTAATACCCCGATGCTCGGAGCGTTTATTAAAGTTTCTCAAATTTTACCTTTTGAGGATTTTTTGGTATCCATTGAAGACATTCTTTCCAAATTCCCTCAAAAAATTATCGACGGTAACTTAAGAGCGATTAAAAGAGCTTATGAAGAAGTAAATTAAGGAGATATAATGGCAACACCTAAAGAAATGCTAACGACTTGGGACAAAATAGAGTTCGGTGCGGTTTTACACTCATTCGAAGACCCTAAGAAAAAAATAAGAAGCAAATTCCACTCTTATAATTATAAGGTAGCTGATTGGAGAGTTGAAAAACCGGTTTACAACAGAGATTTATGCATAGACTGCGATTTTTGTTGGGTAGCGTGTCCGGATAGTTGTTTCGAGGTTGAAGAAGTGGTTAATAAAAGAGGTAAAAAACAAGCGAAAATCAAAGGTATAAATTACAATTTGTGTAAAGGGTGCGGGGTTTGCGTAGACGTATGTCCTACTCCTATTAAATCTCTTTTGATGTTCCCCGAACAAGTTGAAACGCAAGAGGCTTTGAGACAATGGCCTACAAAAGAAGACAAATAAAGGATTGATAATGGCACAAAAATATGAATTGAAACAAAAGGAAGTTTGGGACGGAAATATGGCGGCGGCTCACGCCTTAAGACAAGCGGAAGTTGACGTGGTTGCCGCATATCCTATTACGCCTTCTACGCCGATAGTGCAAAATTACGCTCAATTTTTAGCCGACGGATATGTTGACGGTGAATTCGTAATGGTCGAATCCGAACATTCCGCAATGAGTGCTTGTGTAGGAGCTGCGGCGGCTGGCGGTAGGGTTGCTACCGCAACTTCAAGCCAAGGTTACGCTTTAATGGTGGAGGTTTTATACCAAGCAAGCGGTATGAGATTGCCAATAGTAATGACCGTCGTAAACAGAGCGCTTGCATCTCCGCTTAACATTCATGGAGACCATGCTGATTTATACTTAGGAAGAGATGCGGGGTGGATACATTTAATAGCAAACAATCCTCAAGAAGCGTATGATATGACGCTATGCGCGTTTAAAATCGCTGAAGATGAAAGAGTCAGACTCCCGGTAACCACGAATCAAGACGGATTTTTGGTTTCACACACCGCTCAAGTGGTAGAGCCTTTGCAAGACGAGGAAGCCCAAAAATTCATAGGAAGCTACAAACCGCTTAATCCTATGCTAAATACCGCAAACCCGGTAACATACGGGGCACAAACCGAAGAAGAGTGGCATTTTGAACATAAAGCCAACCAACACAAAGCTCTAATGGATAGTTTTTCCGTGATTGAAGAAGTGTTTGGTGAATTTGAAAAAGCAAGCGGTAGAAAATATAATTTGGTCGAAAGTTATAAACTTGACGACGCAGACGTCGCGATTATCGTTATGGGAAGCGCATACGAAACCGCAATGCTTGCCGTTGATAAAGCGAGAGAGGAGGGTATAAAAGTAGGTCTTCTTATGCCAAGAGTATTTAGACCTTTCCCATACAATGAAATAGCCAAAAAACTTGCAAACGTAAAAGCTGTAGCCGCGCTTGATAGAAGTGCGCCTATGGGGACTACCGGTGCGCTTTATAACGAAGTTGCCGGTGCTCTTGCGGCAAACGGGCAAAGCGCTATTATGACGAATTATATTTACGGGCTTGGCGGAAGAGATACGACGGTTGAGCATATTTTAGAGGTAATTAAAGAAACGGATAAAAACGCAAAAGCTGGAAAAAGAGTAACCGACTTACAAGGTTTCATTAACCTTAGAGGTCCTAAGTTATCATTTAATTAAGGAGTTTTTGATGAAGAATATAGGTAATTTAAAAGAATTTGCGTGTACTCCTGATAGATTTCAAGGCGGACATAGATTGTGTCCCGGGTGCGCCCACTCGATGATAGTTAGAGAAGTCGTAAACGCGACCGATGACGATTTGGTGGTTTCTACGGCTACGGGCTGTTTGGAAGTGTGTACCTCTATTTATCCGTATACGTCTTGGGACGTTTCATGGATTCATATCGGATTTGAAAACGCGGCGGCGGCAATTTCCGGTGCTGAAGCGATGTATAGTGCTCTTAGCAGAAAAAATAAATTATATAACGAAGATAGAAAAGTTAAGTTTGTCGCATTCGGCGGTGACGGCGGGACGTATGATATCGGTTTTCAATCTTTAAGCGGTGCGGCTGAGAGAGGGCACGACTTTTTATATGTATGTTTGGATAACGAAAACTATGCAAATACCGGGGGACAAAGAAGTAGTGCGACTCCAATTGGCGCACATACCTCAACTACTCCAAGAGGTAGGGTTAGTTACGGTGAAAAACAACAAAAAAAAGATTTAACGATGATTATGGCGGCACACGGGTGTCCATACGTGGCTACCGCGATTCCGGGGACTAAACACTGGAAAGATTTAGCGACTAAAGCGGCAAAAGCCCTATCTACCGTAGGTCCTACGTTTATTAACGCACTTAGCCCTTGTACTACGGAGTGGAAATTCAAACCCGAAGAGACCGTAGAGATTGCGGATTTGGCGGTTGAGACTTGTGCGTTTCCATTGTATGAAATAGAAGACGGTCATAAATTGACAATTACATATAGACCTAAAACAAAACTTCCTATCGAAGAGTATTTAAGCAGACAAGGAAGATTTAGCCATCTATTCAAACCTGAGAACAAATGGATTATTGAAGAGTGGCAAAAAAACGTAGACGCTTATTGGGAATATCTGCAAAGAAGAGAAGAAGCGGGAGTTTAGGCTTCTTTTCTATTCTATTAATTTCAAGGCTATTTCGGTTAGTTTATTTCTGTATATTTTTTGTAAATCTACCCATGCCAAAGCTTCGTGAGGCAAAACTTGTTGCAATCTAAAAAGTCCGCTGTCTTGTTTGTCAATTGTCGAATATGTTTGACGTAAATCACCTAGCAAAAAGAGTTTGCTACCTTCACTCATACGAGATAAAATCATACTCATATATTCTCTTGTTACGAGTTGGACTTCGTCTACTATTAAAATCTCTCCTTCCAATATCGATACGCCTTGTATCATATTTAGCGGAATGATTTCAAATTTTTCAAAAAAGAGCTGACTTTTTATACTATCGTAGCTATAGCCTTTTAAATCGCGGTAAAGAAAATTCAAAGCACTTAAAAATCCTCCAGCCCATTCAAGCATTTTTTCGTCTTTACTGCCCGGTAAAAAACCGATGTCGTAATCGCTGCTGATACCAATCGGAGGACGGGTGATGAAGATTTTTTTGTTTGTCAAACTTAAAGCAGTAGCCGTTGCGACCAATGTTTTACCGCTACCGAATTTACCCGTCAGCAAGGTGGCGTGAGCCTCGACCATTGCGTAAATCGCGCATTTTTGGTAGATATCAAGAGGAGTGAATATTTTTGCGTTTTTAATCCTGAGTTTTGAGGTTTGCGCGATATTGTCAATTCTTTCAATGCCTTTATTTGGATTGTAGCAATATGCCAAATCCCTCTGACCTATCTCGTCATACGTAATTATAAAATCCCAGTATTGCAACTCGTAATTGTATTTTTGTTTGATATACTCAATTATTAGGTCCGGTTTTTGAATTCCTAAAAAATGTCCGTATTCGAAATGTTTATCTTCTATTAAAATAGTTTGCTCCTTTAATATAACTTTTTTCTATGGGCGATTTTTAGAATATAAATTTCGTTTTTCTATTTCCGTTCGTAAATTTTTGTATTTTTCTTTTTTTAGAAGTTCCAATATAAAATGTTCTAAAATTTTCTTATCTTGTTTGTCTAATTTATTAATTCTACGATATTCATTTTTTACCCTTTCATTTTCATCGAAAAATCTTTAAATGTCGCCTGGTGAATGATAGCTCCGCTACTAACGGCATCGATGCCGGTTTGTATATAATTGTTGATATTTTCAAGTGTTACGTTTCCGCTTGCTTCCAAAAAGACGTTTTTATACTTTTCGTTGCGATATTCGACTACCTTTTTAATATCTTCAAAGCTCATATTGTCACACATTACGATATCGGCTCCCGCTTGCATAGCTTCAATCGCCATCTGAGGCGTTTCGGCTTCTATTTCGATTTTGGTGGTAAAGGGGATATTGTCTTTTGCTTTTTTTATCGCTTCTTCGATTGAGGAAAATAGCGCTAAGTGGGTGTCTTTTAGCATTAAACAATCATCAAGCCCGAGTCTATGGTTTGTAACGCCTCCGCAATGTGCCGCATATTTTTCAAAAACCCTAAGGGCGGGTCTCGTTTTTCTCGTATCGAGTATTTTTAATTTGCCTTGCGTGAGTTTTACGAATTCATACGCATTGCTTGCAATTCCGCTTGCGTGTTGCAAAATATTTAGCGTTGTCCTCTCGATTGAGAGGATATCTTTGGCGTCTCCGCTAATTTCTAAGATAATATCCCCGTTTTTATATAAATCTTTGTCGTTAAAATTAAATTTAAACTCGACATCGACTAAATCGCTAAAATACTTAATATATTCAATTCCCGCTATTACGCCCTCACTTTTTGCTTTAATAGCGGCGGTTGCTTTTTTGTTGATTAAACTTCTGGCTAAATCTCCTCTTCCGATATCTTCGTTAAGGGCGGTTTTTAAAAAATCGATTATTTGATGTTTTAGCAAATTCATGACAACTCCATCATTCTTTGTAGTGCTAATTTTGCGTATTGAGCTATATCCGAATCTACGGTAATTTTGTTATAGTTTTCCCCTTTATCGATAGCTTTTAGAAGTTGATACAGCTCTTGTATGGTTGTTTCGTTCATAGAAGGACATTCGGGTTTTGTGGAGCTTAATATATAGATGTTTGGGTTTATCTCTTTTTTCATTCTGTTTACGAAATTAAACTCGGTCCCGATTGCCATAGGCGTGTTTGGGTTTTTTTGGACGTAATTTAATATTTGCGAGGTGCTGCCGGCAAAATCGGCTAATTTAACCACATTAGGCGAGCATTCCGGGTGGACTACTATTTTGATGTTTGGATATCGTTGTTTATAAAATTCCACATGCTCGGGCATAAAAAGCTGATGGACGCTACAGTGTCCGTCAAAACATATAACGTCTGCGTTTTGCCACTCTTTTTCTCCTATTATCGCCGAAGAGACACCGAGTTTGTAGGCTATGTTTCTTCCTAAGTTTTTATCGGGTAGGAAAAATATCTTTTTATTTTGTTTTAACGCCCAGCTTATAATCGTTTGCGCGTTAGAACTTGTGCAAGTTAGTCCTCCCTCTTTTGCGACTATAGCTTTTGTTTTGGCGGTGGAATTAATGTATGTAACGGGGATAAACTCTATATTGTGTTGTTTTAAAAGAGTAAAATCGTGCAATACCTTTTCTTCTTGCGCCATTCTCGCCATCGAACAATCCGCAAGGCGCGGCATATATACGTCGATATTTGGATTTAATATTTTCGCGCTCTCCCCCATAAATTTTACGCCGCAAAAAATCAGAGGGTTTTTAAGTTTTGAGGTTTTTTTGGCAAGTTCTAAACTGTCCCCCGTCAAATCGGCAAGTTTAAATATTTCGTCTTTTTCATAGTAATGAGCGGCAATGGTGATATTGTGTTTTTTTATTAAATTTTTGATTTCGTTTAACATCTGGCTCCTTTGGCGTTACTTCCTACTTTCCAAAATTATATTATAATTTCAACAAAAAGGAAAAATATGTCTCCGTTAATGTGGTATTTAATAGCTTATTTGGTGGGGGGAATTCCCTTTGGATATTTGATAGCCAAATATTTTGCCGGGATTGATATCAAAAAGCACGGAAGCGGCAATATAGGCGCAACAAACGTTCTTAGGGTGTTAAAAGCCCAAGATGCGACAAAAGCGAAAAAATTAGCCGCGATTACGCTCTTTTTGGACGCTTTTAAGGGAGCTTTCGTGTTGCTTGTCGCAAAATTTGCCGGAGTTTGTCCCGCGGTATTATGGGGTATGGCGGTTATGGCGGTGATAGGACACTGTTTTTCGCCTTATTTGTGGTTTGAGGGAGGAAAAGGCGTGGCTACTACAGCCGGAGTGCTATTAGTCCTTGTGCCAAAAGCGGTTTTGGTTGCGGTTGCGGTTTGGTATATTATGGCAAAAACGGTTAGAATATCTTCTTTGAGCTCTCTAACAGCCATAGTCGTGGGTATTTTAAGCACCTATCTTTTGTATCCCGAGTTACCTATACACTCTCACGCCCCGTTGTTGATTATCGGATTTGTCGTATTGTATAAACATAAAGAAAATATCTACAGACTTATAATCGGAGAAGAAAAAAGGGTGATTTGATGTATAAAATCGTAATAGAAGAGTTGACGTTTAAGGCAATAATTGGTTTGTTGGAAACAGAAAAAAATCAGGAGCAATTAGTTGTTGTTGATTGTAAAATCGAATATGAGGATAAAGAAAAATTTATAGATTATTCTAAAGTTTGCGACATCATAGAGGAGATGATTAAATCTAATCGCTACGAATTAATAGAAACGGCGGTTGACGATATAGAAAAAAGATTAAAAGCAAAATTTCCTTCTATGAAAAGCCTCTATTTAAAAATAACAAAACCGGAAATTTTAAAAAACGCTTTAGTGGGAGTAGAAATTTTAAGAAAATATTAAATTTTGGTATAATTTTTGCAAGTCGGAGGGGATAAAGGAGAAAATGTGAGACTTCTTATAATAGAAAAAGACGAAACGCTAAATAAACTCGTAACGAAGTCATTAGAGGAGGTGGGCTATAACAGCGACAGCGCTCTGACGGTTAGGGACGGCAAATATTTTTTGGACGCGAGAAATTATAATCTTGCAATAATAGACGCCGATTTTGGGCTTAGCGAAGTGTTTAAGTTTATAGATTACGCCAAAGATTTGTATCCTTTAATCAAAATTGTCGTATTATCAAACGACCATTCCGTAGAGAGCGAAATTAAAGTTTTGAAAATGGGTGCCGATGATTATATTCGCAAACCTCTCAATTTTGATTTGTTGATAACGAGAATAAACGTAGCGTTAAGAGGCGGTAAAGAGTCGCAAATCAAAATAAAAGATTTGGTAATCGTTAAAGACGAGGAAAAAATCATATACAAAGACAAAATCACGTATTTAAAAGGTAAAGCGTTTGAAGTTTTTACCCATTTGGCGAGATATCCAAATCAGGTTATTTCAAAAGAACAACTCTTAGACGCCATATGGGAAGAACCCGAACTCGTAACGCCTAACGTTATAGAAGTCGCCATAAATCAGATACGTCAAAAGGTTGACAAAGTTTTTAAAATTGATACAATTAAAACCATTCGCCGAAGAGGCTATAAATTTTGTTATCCAAAGGAGTAGCATGTCATTAATGATAAACGAAGAGTGCATCGCGTGCGACGCGTGTGTGGACGAATGCCCTAACGGCGCTATCGAACCGGCAGACCCGATATATGAAATAGACCCGGATTTATGCACCGAATGTATAGAACACGGCGGTGAGCCTCAATGCGTTCAAGTCTGTCCCGTTGACGCAATCGTCCCGGACCCGGATAATATGGAAAACGCAAAAGAGCTGAAATTAAAAGCCGAATTAATACATAAAAACGAAGAAGAATAATGGCTAAGATAACGGCTGTAATAGATATAGGCTCCAATTCCGCCAGAATGGCGGTTTTGAAAAAAACCAGCCGTTTTGGGTTTTATTTGTTGCGTGAAGAAAAAAGTAAAGTTAGAATCAGTGAGGGAGCTTATGAAAACGGAGGCAATCTTCAAGATTTTGCGATTGAAAGAGCTATAAAAGCGCTAAGGGAGTTTCTTTTAATCGCAAAGTCTTTGAAAGTTAGAAAAATATTAGCCGTAGCGACTTCGGCGGTTAGAGAAGCGCCTAACAAAAGCGAATTTATCGCAAGAGTCAGAAGAGACCTTGGCATAAACATTAAAGTCATAGACGGCAACAAAGAGGCTTTTTTCGGCGGAGTCGCCGCGGCTAATTTGCTCTATGAAAAAAACGGTGTTACCATCGATATAGGAGGGGGCTCAAGCGAACTTGCGCTGATTAGAAAAAAAACCATTATCAAAACCGTTTCGTTAAATCTGGGGACTGTTAGGTTAAAAGAGCTGTTTTTTGACAAAAAGGATATTAACGGCGCGAAAAAATATATTAAAGAAGAACTTAAACGGTTAGATACGGAATTTAAACAAAATAAAGTTTTCGGTATAGGCGGCAGTATTAGGGCTATAAGCAAGGCAATAATGAAAAAAAACGAATACCCTTTGGATATTTTGCACGGATTTACATACAATGTAAAAGATGAAAAAAAATTTATCCAAGAAATAGTTAAAATGAGTGATGACGAATTACTAAAAGCCGGCATAAAACCCGAAAGACTTGACGTAATTCGTCCGGGTGCGCTGATATTTTTGGAACTTTTGGAATTTTTGGAATCTAAACAAGTGATAACAAGCGGCGTAGGGGTGAGAGAAGGGGTGTTTTTAAGCGATTTGTTAAGACATGAAGGGCATAAATTTCCCGAAAATTTTAATCCTTCGGTTAGGACGATAATAGACGTTTATCAAATAGATACCAAACTCTCTTCTTATGAAGCCAAAATAGCTTTGGAGGTGTTTGATTTATTAAAAGATATTCATAATCTTGATGATAAATTCAAAATGCATTTGAGTTACGCCATTAAACTTTCAAGGGCTGGAGAGCTTGTGGATTTTTACGAAGCTCACAAACATACCGATTATATTCTTTTGAATTCGCTTCATTACGGATTTAGGCATTGCGATAGGCTTTTGATATCCAAAATAATACGTTTTCATAAAAGAAAAAAAATCAAAAAAAAAGAGATTGAAAAATATAAGTTTTTGTTGCCTTCCAAAGGCGTGATTGAGAAACTTTGCGATATTTTTTGGTTTGCGAAAGCTATTAATATAAATCTTTCAAGACCTAAAATCGAACTAATAAAAGAGGATTCTAAGATTGTTGTAAAAGGAAAAAATCTCTATTTGGCAAAAGAAAAGCTAAAAACGAGGACGTTGTTTTTTAATTCCGAAATAATCGACTGGGATATACAATGAAAAATCTGATTTTTTTAATAGCTTTAATATTTGGAGGGTGCAGTGTGAGTAATACCTCTTTGAAGGTAACCGATTTTGCAAAGTGTTATATACATAAAATACCCGCGCCTTTTTGGGTTTGTTATCAATCTTCGTTTATAGCCGTGGGGAAAGTCCACGGCGATAAGCTTAATCGCTTAAAACAAGAAGAAGCTTATTCGCTCGGCGTTAGCGAAATGATAAAAAAACTACAAGCCAAAACTTCTTTGATGTTAAGAAGACTCGGGATAAAAAAGGATTTGAGCGAAAAAGTAAAAAATTTCGTTATTGTTAATGCCGTAGAGGGAGAGAGTTGGTATTCGACGGCTGAAAAGATGATTTATGTAGAAGTTAAGCTTGATAAAAACGAGTTTAAGAAGTTTCTTTTTGAGGAGTTGAAAAACGTAAATAAAGAAAAATTGGAAAATGCTTTTGACGAAACCTTTTGATTATATAATAATCGGCGGAGGTATAGCCGGATTACTTACCGCATACGAGTTTAGAGAATTTAATACCTTATTAATCGATAGGGACGGAATTTTAAAATCCGGAGCTTCCGCGGCGGCGGGGGCGTTTTTGTTTATAAAAGTGGGTTATAACACCGCATATACGAAATTTATCAACCGTTCGATTTTGGAGGCTTTGAGCTTTTATGAGAGTTTAGGGATTGAAACGCATAAAAAGGGCGTATTGATTCTCCCAAGAGATAAAAGAGACTATGAAAAATTTAAGAAATACGAAAAAGAGATAACCATTCCTTTTAAAAAAATCGACGGGGGATTTTATTTTAAGGATTCGGGTGTTGTGGACCCTCAAGAAGTTAGAGAAAAAATCAAGGTCGATTTTTTGCAAAAAAAGGTCAAATCAATATATAAAGACGGAGAATACTGGATTGTCGAAGGATTAAAAACCAAAAACGTTATTTTGGCAAGCGGACATGAAACGTTGGTCGATTGCGATTATATAAATATTCGTCCCGTATGGGGGGAGAGGATAGAAGGAATTAGTGATTTAGAGGAGCTTGAATATCATTATCATAAAAACTGCTCGCTTGCGATAATAGACGGCGTTACAAAAATCGGAGCTACGCATAAGAGAAATTGTCAACATTGCGAAGTAAATATGCAAGAAGCCGAAGAGTTGTTGCAAAAGGCTAATGAAATAAAACCGATTCATTCGTTTATCTTTACAAAAACCGTAGGAGGTTTTAGGGCGGCGAGCAGTGATTATTTTCCGATTGTGGGTAATATAATCGATGTCAAAAAAACTTTACAACTTCAACCGAAAATAATAAAAGGCGAAATACCTAAAAAAGTCGAATACATTGACGGACTATACATAATCAACGGTATGGGCGGAAGAGGTTTTTCAAACGCCGTTAGTTGTGCTAAACGGCTTAAAAGTTATATAATAAACAAAAAACCGTTGGGAAAACTTGATACAATAAGATTGTTTATCAAGTGGGCGAGAAAGCTACAAAGGATAGATAATGTTAAAGGTTAAAAACGTCACGAAAAAATTCGGAGGTGTTACGGCTATCAAGAATGTGAATTTTGAAGTGAAGCAAGGGGAGATTTTTGCTCTTGTAGGACCGAACGGTGCGGGTAAAACGACACTTTTTAACATAATAACGGGCGCTATCAAACCTACGAGCGGACATGTCTATTTTAAAGACGAAGAGATAACCGACCTCTCACCCGTAAAAATAGTTAAAAAAGGAATTGCGAGGACGTTTCAAAATATAAGACTTTTCGAGAGTATGAGCGTAGTCGAAAACGTATTGATCGGATTTGACAATCATTACGAATATACCTTTTTTGAAGCTATGTTTAGGTTTCCGAGATATTTTACGCAAGAGAAGAAATATAAAGAGATGGCGATGGAGATATTGAAGTTTTTAAAGATAGAAAAATACGCAAATCATAACGCCAAGGCTTTAAGTTACGGAAACCAAAGGAAAGTCGAAATCGCAAGGGCGCTTGCGACGGAGCCCGATTTGTTACTTCTTGACGAACCGGCGGCGGGAATGAACCCAAAAGAGACCGAAGAACTTGCCGAAACGGTTTTTAGATTAAGGGAAGAGAAAGAAAAAACCGTGCTTTTTATCGAACACGATATGAAGTTCGTTCAAAAAATAGCCGATAGGGTCATGGTGCTTGATTACGGTAAAACGATTTTCGAAGGTAAACCGGCGGATATGATGAAAGACGAACACGTAATTAAAGCCTACTTAGGAGATATCGATGCTGAAAGTTAAAGATTTAAAAGTAAAATACGGGGTAATAGAAGCCGTTAGGGGAATAAGTTTTAACGTAAAAGCAGGCGAAATCGTAACGATAATAGGAGCTAATGGTGCCGGAAAAACCTCAACGCTTAGTGCGATATTTAATTTGGTTAAAAAGGAAGGTGACGTTAGATTCGCAGAAGGAGACATCTCTAAACTCTCAACCGATAAAATAGTCAAAAGAGGTTTGGCTTTGGTGCCGGAAGGTAGGAGGATTTTTATAAACTTAACCGTTGAAGAGAATCTTAAAATAGGAGCTTATATTAACGACGAAAATTATGAAAATCTAAAAAATCAGATGTTTGAGCTTTTCCCGAGACTTAAAGAAAAAAGAAATAATTACGGCGGTAGTCTTAGCGGAGGCGAACAACAAATGCTCGCAATCGCAAGGGCATTGATGAGTGAGCCTAAAATGCTTGTGCTTGACGAACCTTCACTCGGTCTTGCGCCTATTATCGTAAAGGATTTGTTTTCGATTTTGGTAGATTTGAATAAAAACGACGACGTTACTATTTTGCTCGTCGAACAAAACGCCTCAGCCGCACTTAAAATCGCCCATAGGGCTTATGTAATGGAAAACGGCTCTTTGGTTATGGAAGACGACGCAAAAGCACTGCTTAAAAGCGATGAAATTAAGAAAAAATATCTCGGCGGTTAATTTTTCCCTAAAATCTCCCCGATTTTTGCTCTCATCCATTTCCCCATTTTCATATTGTGATACGCCCAGTTGAGGTATTGTAAGTCTATTTGGGCGACGTCTTCTATTTTCATACCTTTATATTTTCCAACCCCGAATCTGAATTCCATAGGCTCTTGCAAACTTTCCATATGGTGTTCGATTGAGTATCTGACATCTGGGTCGAGGTCGGTTAAGCTTAGCATATATTCGATATAATCCGGGTCTTTTATCAGTACTTCTTTTATTTTTTCGAATTTGTATTTGCCGTGATAAAATTTTTCTTGTAAAACGGGTTGTTGCGTTAAGTTTATTAATTCGTCGAAGTTTTTATTGAAGTTTTTGACGATATAATCGAATAAAAGTCCCAATACCACAACGTCTCCAAGGGCATCGTGTGCATTTATTTGAATATCGTATCTGTCGCATATCTCTTTTTCTTTTTTGTAAATACCAAGGGCGTATCGGTTGTATTGAAGGGAGTATTTGCTCTCCGGAATCAGATGTTTGAGGATTCTAAAGGTATCTACAAGTTTAAAAAACGAATTAAATCCCTCTTTTTGAAGCATATCGAGGTCAAATTTGGCGTTATGAATGACGATTAGATTTTTGGAGGAGTTTAACTCTTTTAGTCGTTTATAGGCTGTGGTCTGTTTGATTGTCGGTTTGTCTTCAACCATTTCGTTTGTAATATGATGCACAGCCATAGCTTCAAATCCTATAGGAATAGGAGGTTTTACGAGCTCGTTGTGAATTTCTTCGATTTCAAGGTTTTCGTTCATTACCAAGTAGCTTATTTGGCATATTCTGTCTTCTTCTTTATTTCCCGTTGTTTCCGTATCAAGTATTATTATTTTCATCAAAGTCCTTAATTAGGGGTATTTTAATTACGTAACCGTCGTTTTTGTTTTGGATTTCAAAAAACGACGATTTTATTTTTTTGTTGCGGTCCGTTTTTATATATATTTCAATGATTTGATATTTTTTATCTTTTATTTTGATATATTCGCCGACGTTTATTTTCGTAGTAATAGCCGCTTCTTTTTTTTCTTCCAAAATTTCGAGTATTATATCAAGTAAAGCTTTTTTATGCACTAATATCGATGGAATAGAAGGGTCAAAATAGGTGAAAATGTCAATATCGGATTTGAGTTTGGCGTATTCGATTGCGAAATTCAAAAGCATGGATAAATCAATTCTTTCTAACGACGTTAACTCTATCGCTCTTGTGTTGGTATTTATAAAAAACCTAACGCCGATAAATCTGTCGTCTTCAAAACCTATGGTGTAGCCGTTAAATTCGAAATCTTTAAACGTTACGGGTTTAAATTCGGTTTTAATTCCTTTTTCTTTGGGGGCGTTGTTGATAACAAATTGATAAACTTCTTTTTTATTAACGTAGGAGAGAAATATTTCGGCTTCTTGATTACAGTATTTTATACTGCCTTTTTCGTTAAAAATAATCAACGGGTTAATATCGTATTCGCACCAAAACTCAAACATCTAAAGCCTTCATTTTTTTTGTAAGGGTGACTCTGTTTATTTTTAAATGCGAGGCGATTTGGAGCTTGCTTTTGTATTTTTCTTTATAAGCGCTAAAAAGCGCTTTTTCGAAAAAGTTTAATTCTTCTTCGTATGTAGTGGGTTTGTCGGAGTTTAAATAAAACTCTTTTAATAAATCAAAAATTTCTCTTTTGTCGTTGTTTATTAAATATTTGGTATATACTTGTTTTTTTAAAGAGTTAAGGTTTTGCGATATATCCGGCGAATTTATAGTTACGTTCTTGTCTATTTTAAACTCTTTTTTTGCTTGAGATTCGAATAGACGGATAAACTCTTCTATGTCTTCCGGGTGGTCTTTAAGGGGTTTTAATTCTATATCGGTTGAGAAGTATTTTTTTAGGAGCTCTTTATTTAACGGCGAAGTGCCGGTTGCGATTATAAAATTTTCTTTGAAATTCAAAACGGGGTTTTTATCGAAATCTTCCAAAATTACCGGGTTAATAGTAGGGGATTTGGGATTTATAAGAGCGTTTGGGGCTATATATTTTGCCAAAAACGTTTTACCAACACCCCTCTCTCCCCAGATGTAGACGTTTATTTTCAATTCTTTACACATATCCGCTAACGATTTTATTTTTTGAAGATATTCGGATTTCGCTAAAAACATAATCACCTTTTTGAATAAAATTATAACACAAAGAGTTAAAGGTTAAAACCTTTCTCTCCGTGTTGTGAAGAATCCAAACCTTCAATTTCGGCATCTTCGTCCACTCTCGCGCCTTTTGTTATAAACGAAGCCGCTTTTAATACCACAGCCGTCATAACCGCGACGAAAACGATTGTTACCGCAACGGATTCTATTTGGACCCAGATTTGTCCAAACCGGTCTCCGTTTTTAAGCGGACCGTCCCACGCAAGTTCTTGCAAAGCGAAAAATCCCGTCGCAATCGCTCCCCAAAGTCCGGCTATGAAATGAATGCCAAAAGCATCGAGTGAATCGTCGTATTTAAAGATCTTTTTAAGCACCGTTACACCGTAAAAACCGGTGAGGCTTCCACCCATACCGATAATTAACGCTCCAACAATTCCTACAAAACCTGCCGCCGGTGTAATGGCAACAAGCCCTGCTACCGCGCCCGAAGCCGCACCGAGGAGTGTGGGTTTGCCGAATTTCATATAATCAAGTATTATCCACGTAACCGCCGCGACAGCCGCCGCAAAGTTAGTCATGATAAAAGCGTTGCCGGCAACATTGTCTGCGGCAAACTCGCTTCCCGCGTTAAATCCGAACCAACCAAACCATAAAAGTGCCGCACCTAACGCCGTTAAGATTACACTGCTTGGCATCATTGGCGTCCTTGGGTATCCTCTTCTTTTGCCTATCATCAGCGCTGCGACGAGTCCGGCGAGCCCTCCGTTCATATGCACGACGGTCCCTCCGGCAAAATCGAGCGCTCCGTCACCCATTAAAAATCCGCCGCCCCATACCATGTGAGCTACGGGAGCGTATACAAACGTTACCCATAAAATAACAAACACAAGCCAAGTCGAGAATTTGACCCTTTCTATAATACTTCCGCTTGCTATTGCGACGGTAATTGCGGCAAACGTTCCTTGAAAGGCTATAAATACGTAAGTCGGATATCCGTTTGGTTCCAAATCCTTAAAACTTATTCCGTTTAAAAACGCCTCTTTGAGATTTCCTATAATACCCGCTATATTTCCGCTAAAAGCCAAAGAATATCCCCAAAAAATCCAAACCACGGTAGCCAACGCAAAAGCGGAAAAGACCATCATATAAGTATTTAACGCGTTTTTAGCTCGCGTCATACCCGCATAAAACAGCGCAAGTCCCGCCGGAGACATAAGCATGACAAAAGCGGTTGCGGTCATCATCCATGCGGTGTTTCCGCTGTCGAGTTTGGGCGTGTCGGCAAACGCCAGACTCGCAAGTCCCAAAAGCGATAATAGTTTAAACGGCATCTCTTCCCCTTTCGCCGGTTCGGATTCTAACGGCTTCTTCAACCGGCAAGATAAATATTTTTCCATCACCTATTTTACCCGTTTTGGCGTGGGTTGCGATAATTTCTACCGTCTTTTCGACAAAATCGTCGTTTACAAATATTTCGAGTTTAATTTTAGGTAAAAAATCGACAACATATTCGGCTCCTCTATAAAGCTCGGTATGTCCGTGCTGTCTTCCGTGTCCTTTAACTTCACTGACGGTTATACCTGTAATTTCCGCTTCAAGTAGCGCTTCTTTAACGTCATCGAGTTTAAAAGGTTTGATAATGGCTTCTATTTTTTTCATGGCTCCTCCTTGTTTGTTGATGTGTAATTATAAACTCCTAAATCAAAAATCGGATACAATTTATTGATTAAATTATTTACATAAAATGCAAAGTAGATAGACAATAGACAATTTTTCTCTTTTTTGATAAAATGATTAAAAAAAAGGAGATTATATGCTTGCGCCAAAAAGAGCTGATGTAGATATGAATAGTGAAGAATTTAAACTTGAGGAGGAAAAAACAAAAAAATTCGTAGATAAAGTAGTAACACAATTCGGTTGGTGTTTGAATCCTAATCAAGAAGTATACGACGCAATAGTTATGGGATTGACCCGTAATAAACTAATGTACGGTAAAAGATATTGCCCTTGTTTTATACCTATGGGGGATAAGGAAGATAGAATTTGCCCTTGTAAACCGGCTGTAAATCACGAAGTGGAAGAGGGGTGCTGTCATTGCGGGATTTTTTGCAATCCAAGTAAATGTGAAGAAATTAAAAAGGAGTTAGATGAAAACGCCTGATTTGAATTCGCCCGAATTTCAACAAGAATTTTTAAAAACCGAAAAGTTTGCGCATAAAACGGTAGCTCAATTTGGCTGGACGTTTAATCCGGACGAAGAAGTCGTCGAGAGGGTTTTAAAAGGACTGACAAACAATAAACTAATGTACGGTAAAAGATTTTGTCCTTGTTTTCCGGTAGAGGAAAAAGATGGGAAATTTGTCAGTAGCGACAACAGACTCTGTCCCTGTCCTCAAGCGATAAAAGAGGAGATTCCAAACAAAGGTGTTTGTCATTGCGGTATATTTTGTACAAAAGAGTATGCCGAAAATTATAAAAAAGACCACCCCCAAAAACATGTCGAAATTGAAGGTTTGAGTGTTGCTGAGCTTGAAGAATTGGTACAAAAAGAGCAGATTTTAGGCAACGAGCTTGAGATACTTTTAAAAGCGAGAGAAAAAGGGCTTGTTGAGTTTAAACTGATTGATATCAGAGAGCCTTTCGAACATCAAATGATGAGAATAAAAGGCACCGATAAACTTCTGCCTATTAGCAGAGTTCAATACGATTTGGACGAATGGATAAAATTAAAAGATAAAAGAGTTATTATTTATTGTCATGTAGGAAGCAGAAGCGGCTATTTGCAAAGAGCGTTGCAAGAACAGTTAGGATTCGATAAAGTAGGGAATTTGACATACGGTATTGCAGATTATTTCGGAGAAGTGGAAAGAGGGTGAAATTAAATGAAAAGTGAAAAATGGAAAATGAAGAAATCAGTCCGATTTTTGGAATATGGGAGGTAGATGTAAATGCCGCCGATTCCTATAATTAGTGCAAAAGAATTTATAAAATTCTTAGAATTTAAAGGATTTGTTTTAGTAAGACAAAAAGGACTCATAAAAGATTTAAACATTCAAATGGAAAAAGTATTACTGTACTTGATTACGGAAAAGCTAATCTTAAAAGAGGCTTATTAAAAGCAATGTTGAATTCACTTGATGTTGAAGTAGATGAATTAATTGATTTTTTAAATAAAGGGAAGTAATGTTTATACTTGGAATTCCTATGAAAAACGAAGTGTGCGTAGGAAGCAAAGAAGCCGAAAAATTTGCCAAGGTTTTTGTCAATAACGGTGCTGTTGAAAAAATAGATTATGTAGCAAACAGAGACGATTTGGTAGGAGAGGTGCATTTTTTTATAACTCCCGAAGAAGAGTATGTTTTTGATTTTTTAGAAGCGGGAGCGGAGCCTTTAACGACTCCAAGGGGAAATATGAGTATTAACGATATTGTAGATGCTTTTTTGTTTAAAGAACTTTTTTCATACGGGAGTATATAAAGGGAAAATGGAAAATGTTAAATGGAGAATGGGGAATGGAGAACGGAAAATTGATTAATGAAATTATCGGCTATGAGCCTAATTTGAATATAGGCGTTACGAGTGAAAAGCTAAAGAGTATCGTATCAAACGAGGATAGAAATGTAGAAATGTTAGATGAGGATTTGAGCGCTAAGAGGTATTATCATTTTATCGTTATAGATAGAGCGTTTGATATTAAAGCTCTGTTTCGCGCATTAAGAAACGGCGGGTATCTTATATCTTTAATCGACCTTGACGATAACGACCTTTACGATGTCGGGTTTTCCGCACTCAATAGAATTGACGGACTTTTGGTAGTAAAAAAAGTCCATTCGTGGAATGATTGGTAATAAAAAAAATCGACGAACTTTTTCATGAGGATAAACCCATAGAAAAGTTAATAAAAAAGGGGTATTACAGTTTTAATGAAAACGGCTATATTTAACGAAGATTCAAGAGTAAAAATTCCTGCGATTATCCACCTTGAGAGATTAGGATACGAATATTTTTATTGATATTTTTAAAAAATATTGAGATAAAAAAGGTTTGGATTCTGCAAAAGAGCTACAAAAAATCAAACTTCTTCTTGATTATGATGATTTGGGAAAAGAATTTTACGAAACTTTAACAAAAAAGACTCCGCGTGAGCTTAAAAGAAGAGCTTGAGAGAGTTGAGACATGGCAAAATATGTGGTTATTGAATTTAAAGATTTCGGACTTAAAGCGGAGGATTTGTTATATATAAGCTATAATAACAAGAGAATATATTTGTAAATATAGGCGTGTTAAATATGATATAATATATACATAAAAATATAAGACTTGTTATGACTGCGAAGGTATTTAAAAACGGAAATTCAAGGGCAATTAGGATTCCAAAAGGAATCTTAGCGGAAGATGTTGATTAATAAAAAAAGGTTAATTAATGGCTGAAATAGACAAGTAAAAAGAAGTTATCGGATATTTAAAAACAGCTTTGTTTTTCTTGTTAGGGGTGTTGTTTGGTCTTATTGCGTATGTTTTTAACAATTTTGAAAAATTAAACGTGGTTAAATTTATAATTTTAAATTTAGCAATTGTGTTGAATTTAATTATCATCGTTTTCATTGCGGTAAAAAGTAAACGAGAATTAGATAAATTAAAGGAGCTATGATGTTATATTATATGATAGGTTTGTTATTAATTAGCGGAGCGGTAATTGTGTATGTTTTTAATATTATAACTTCAGATAAGAAACAGTTAAAAACAAAAAATTAAAAATGAATTCACTGGAAAATGGAAAATGCGTAAGCTCGTTATGCACGAAGTGAATGAGGGGGAGAATGAGTTTGTGAAAGTTAAGCTTGGGGAAATGACGGTTATAGTAGCCGGACAATCTCCAAAATCCGAATTTTATACTAATGATGATAAGCATATGCCATTTTTACAAGGAAGTAGAACTTTTGGCGGACTTTATCCGTTTTATGATGTGTATACTAAAAACATTACAAAACTTGCTAAAAAAAATGATATTTAATAAGTGTTAGAGCTCTGGTAGGAGATTTAAATATTGCAAATGGAGATGTTTGTATAGGTAGAGGTTTATCTGCAATAAGAGCAAATTTTGCAAAAAATTTTAAAAATTGGAGATATTTTAATTTTTTTAACAGGTGATGTCGGAAGAGTTTGTTGTTTTTGCATAGATAATGGAAAAAATTTCTATTTTTAATACAAAAAGGAATAAAATGAATAGAGATTGAAAGAAAAATCTGGCTTGTTTGAATCGGATTTTGGTGGAAGATAAAAAAATGTAATGAATAAAATTTTGAAAAACTAATTTTTAAAGGATAAATATGTTTTTAGAAGCGGCTTATGAAGTGGTTAGACAAAGAGATGAGAGAATCAACGGTTATTTTAATGAATGTCCGGAGGATTTACGACAACTTTTTGAAGCTATATTAAAAGAACTCGGCTTGGAAATAAACGAAGAAAATCTGCTGAGTCTTAAAAAGAGGTTTTTTCATTTGCGCGAAGATTCGGTCCTTAATCTTTTAAAAAAAGGAAATTTTAGCGAAGAGGAGATTAAAGAAATACAGCTTGATTTATATGAATTGACCAAAAATTTTTGGATAAAAGAACATGAAAAGCTAATAAGCGAGCTCGCTCCTTTGGTAGGTCCTTTTTATGCCGAGATTTTAAGAGGAGTGCATAAAATAGGGTTTGCTTTTAGTAAATGGCAACCGCACTGGCATAAACATATCGTATTTGATATAAACGAAGAGTTAAGCAGAGAATTTAACGGTGATAGCGCTAAAATAATGGCGTATTTGCTTGAGAATGATTTGATAGATAAAGACGGGGATAAATTAGGGGATAGGTGCTATTCCGTGCTTGTTAAAGGGCATAGCGGAAATTACGTTGTAAAATGTTATAGCGAAATTTTTGAAGAGAAAGTAAACGAAGCGGTTAGAGCGATTGATGAGTTGATACTTAATTTGGAAAATCTAAACGACGAATATAAAGTAAAATGGATTTTGTATTTTCATTCAATAAAAACGGCTCTTTTGGAAAGAAACAGACACAATCTGATTAATAAATGGGCGGTGGTGGATAAAATTTGGCTTGATATCAAATCTCCTATCCAAGTGGGGCACCCTCTTGAATATTACGAGGATAAATACAGAAAAGCCGTAGCGTTAGAACTTGACGTTAGGATTAAAAATCCAAACATAAAAAGCACTATAGAAGAAAAAATTATTAATATGTATAAAAAATATTGCAAAGACAAAAATCTTTTAAACACCGCATTAAGCAACATTGCTAAAACTCAAGTTTATATTTCAACCCCGGCTACGTTTTACGGAGCGGAATTTAACGGACTTTTTAGCGCCCAGGTAGTCCCTAACGACGAAAATGTCAGCAAACAAAAAGGAAAGAAAATTTTTGCGTTTGTAGATAAAGTATATGCAGATTCGAAAGCCAGACCCAAAATGGCTTTGAGCTATGAAATATTGGGTAAAGAGTTTATGGAGAGATTTTATGAGGTATTGGAAGATAAAGATAAGTTTGTAAAAATTTACGATATTACTACCATCGGGCATGAATACGGGCATATTTTGTGGGTGGACGAAGAGAGTGAGAGTAAAATGAACAAATCCGGAATGTTTAAAAACGTAGAAGAGTATAAAGCGACAATGGGCGGACTTATGGCGTTTTTCGAAGATGAAGATGAGAGTTTGAAATTTAACATATTGGACGATGTTATTAAAAGAGCCGTATCGTTGATAGCGTGGCAGGAAGTTGATGAGGTATTGCCTTATTATATTGAGGGGCTTATACATTTAACTGGGCTGTTTGAATCTGGTATAATTTCATTCAACGGAAAAAATTTATTATTTGATTATAATAATTACGAAAAACTTAAAAAGTGGTATAAAAATAGCTATACATTATTAACGGATTTATATATGAAAAAGGGGGACGCTAAATTGTTTTTGGACGAATATGTCTATTTTGAAGACAAAAAATACTTTCCTAAACTTAAAGAGTGCGATAAATTCGTTAGATACTACTACAATCGCTACAAAGAAATAGGCGATAAAATATGGAGAGACGATGAAGTTTAAAACATATTATTCGATTCATAAAAACTTCAAAAACGCGTTAAACGAGATAAAATTAGATATAGACAAGGAATTTGGGGAATATGATTTTTTATTTGTCGGAATCCACCCGGAGTATAGTATCGATAATATAAACGAATCGATAAAAGAGGTGTTTGATACTTCTTCATACGTGGGTTTTCATGCTATAAACTTATTTAGCGACGATAAAATATTAAAAGGCGTGGTGGTTGCCGTTTTTAAATTTGAAAAAAACGGCAGAGTAAATATCTTCGCTTGCGATAAACTTGATAAGGAGGCGCTTGATAAAACGGCTGATTATCTTAATTCCAATACATCGGCGACTCATTTTGTAATAGCTTCTTTGTCAAATGAGGATTTTTCTTTTTTTATAGAAAATATTTCGAAAAACTTAACATATTATCCGGTGGATAACATAATAGGCGGAATATCGTCTGGAGAAGAGATTCATTCGGAATTAAGAACGTATCAGTTTGTAAATAACGAAATTATAAAACAAGGATTTGTAATAGTTTCGTTTGAAAACGTAAAATCATATATAGATATATCCTTAGGATTTGAACCATACGGGATTACATACGAAATAACCAAATGCGACAGAAACAAAATCTATTTCGTGGACGACGATAAACGGTTTAGTGAAATTTTAAATCGATTATTAAAAGGAATAGACGAGCCAAAAACGGAATATTTGTGGTATTTGCCTATTAATATTATCGACGATAAAGATGGTTACGTAGCAACGCTTAGGACGGTGGAAAAAATTACAGATGATTACGTAAAGCTTTACGGACCTATCAGAAAGCATCAAAAATTCAAATTATCTTTTGCGAGTAACAGCGATTTGATTAAAGAGGACGAAAAAATTTCCCGTAAACTCGCTAAAAAGCTTGATAAAATAGAAGCGGCATTCAATTTTTCGTGTGTAGCGAGACAATACGTGCTAAGCTCGGCTCAGAGTCAAGAGATACAAGCATATGTTAAAAATTTCAACTCTTCATTGTTCGGATTTTTTACGTTTGGGGAAATAGGACCCGATAGAAAATATCGAAAATTAAAACTTTACAACGAAACTTCGGTAATTTGCGTAATGAAAGAGGTATGATGAAACGAGAAGAGATAGAAATAATACTGTTAAAAAACCTTTTAAAAGAGATTACTATAAAATATGACGAAATGATAGAAAAACAAAACGTTAAGCTTCAAAAGACGTTTGAAGAGGCTATTAAGGATTCGTTGACAAATCTATATAATAGAAAGTTTTTTTATGAGAATTCTCAACAACTTATTGATTTTGCAAAAAGGGAAAATAGGAATTTGGTTATTATTTTTATCGATTTGGATAATTTCAAACAAGTCAATGACCTTTACGGTCACAGTAAAGGTGATGAAGTTTTAAAAAGCGTGGCGGATATTTTAAGAAGCGGATTTAGAGAATCCGATATTATAGCAAGGCTTGGCGGAGATGAATTTGCCGTTGCGATTTTACTTGAAGATAACGAAGATAAAATCAAAAGCATAATAAAACGCACCCGTGAAGAGATAGAATCCAAACTTCCCGAGATTTCTTTTTCTTACGGTTATGTAAAATATCCTTATGACGGTAAAGATATTACCGAGCTTTTGGAAATAGCAGACGATAGGATGTATCATGAAAAAAGGAAACGAAAACAGACAAAAGCTTGATTTGAGTGAAGAATTTATTACAAAACTGCATCATAAATGTAAAAATCAAAAGGAAGATTTGTATACGTTTTTAAAAAACGAGTTTCCAAATCTGGATATAGAAGATAGACTTAAATATTTGGCTACCGTCTTAAATGATTATATGGAAGAATACGAATGGGACGAAAAAGCCCCGCGTCATAAAGACGAGGGGTATTTGATAGTGAAATTTTATCCGACTCACTCTTCGTCGTAAACGCCTTTTTTTGCAAGCCAACCGAGATAAATCAAAACGATTCCGTCCATCATAAAACTGACTCCTACGATAATTCCTACGGTTAAAGGTGCGTTGAAGGGCCAGCCTATTATCATTACGATACCCAAAAGCAAACTCAAAATACCGTTAAGAGCCGCAAGTCCCCAACCTTTTAGAGGTTTTAAATCAAGAGCCATACCAAAGCTTGCAAAAGCGTCCATAAAGAAATATGCCGCAAACAGTATGGCTACCGCCGCAATGCCGCTTCCGGGCCAAATTATTAGCAAAATACCCGTAATCAAAAGCATTAATACTTTAAACCATGCACTAAACGATTTTTGGTGCGCTTTGTATGTAATGTAGCCTTGAATGATGGCGCTACTTACAAACAATGCACCCAAAAACAATACAAACGCCAAGCTTCCAGCTACAGGATACCATAAGGCAAAAATTCCGGCTAAGAGCATCAAAACACCGGTGATAATCGATAGTGTAGAGAATTCTTTTAATTTTTCCCTATCGATGTTGTTGGTTATAAACATCTCTTCCTCCTTAAAAGTTTTATAAACGTATTATAGTCTTTTTTATAAATACATGTCAAGCAGATTGAGCTAAAGTGACTAAAAAGAGTTAAAAACTCTTAATTGTCTATAGGAAGACCCTCAGTTGGCAATTCTTCGATAAACCATGGAAGACCGTGTTTATTTAGAGCATACATAAACGGACGTGCTACAAATTCTTCCATGTTTTTAACACCCGCTTCAAGCCACGTTTTTGTAGCTATCATTTTTGCGCCTATCATTGCCGGGACGCCGGTTGTGTAGCTGACGCACTGAGCGCCTACTTCTCTGTAAGCGCATTGATGGTCGCATATGTTATATATGTAATATCTTTTTTTCTTGCCGTTTTTATATCCCGTTGCCACTACTCCGATGTGTGTTTGCCCTTTAGTCCTCACGCCAAGACTTGCCGGGTTGGGGAGCACTTTTTTTAGAAATTCCATCGGGCTTATTTCGCACCCCTCACACACTTCAATCGGTTCAATACTTGTCATACCTACATTTTGAAGGGCTCTAAGATGCCACAAATATTTGTCGCTAAACGTCATAAAAAATCTCGCTCTTTTTATGGAAGGGAAGTTTTTAGTCAAGCTCTCAAGCTCTTCGTGATATAAAAGATAACTTGGGAATTTACCGACTTTAGGATATTCCCAGTCAAACTTAACGCTCATCGGTTCGATTTCTTTCCATTTTCCGTTTTCGTAGAATTTACCTTTTTGGGTAATTTCGCGGATATTAATTTCCGGGTTGAAGTTTGTGGCGAAAGGATAGCCGTGGTCTCCCGCGTTGCAATCAAGAATATCTAAATATTCGATTTCATCAAGCAATTCTTGTGCGGCAAATGCCGTAAAGACGTTTGTAACCCCCGGGTCAAATCCGCTTCCAAGAAGCGCCATTAAGCCTTTGTTTTTAAATTCTTCATGTTTTGCCCACTGTTCTTTGTATTCGAATTTGGCGATATCGGGGTGTTCGTAGTTTGCAGTGTCGACGTAATGAGCTTCGGCTTTGAGGCATGCGTCCATAATCGCCAAATCTTGATACGGAAGCGCTACGTTTAGGACTATGTCGCTGTTTGTCTCTTTTATTAATTTAGCCGTAGCTTCAACGTCCATTGCGTCGATTTGAAAAGTTTGAATCTCCACGCCTAAACGCTCTTTAATATCTTTTGCTATAACGTCGCATTTTTCTTTCGTTCTGCTGGCTAAGACAATGTTTTTAAAGATGTGATTATTCATAGCCGCTTTAAAAGTCGCTACTCTTCCAACTCCTCCGGCTCCGATGATTAATAAGTTACTCATTTTTGCTCCTTATATTTAGATTCTAAAATAGCACATATGCTGTATTGTTTTGCCATAATTCTTTCATTTTTTTTGTTTTATTTCGTTTAAAATCAATTCAAACCATTCTTCAATACTTTTATCTTTTGGTTTTAAGTTTTTCATTAAGGACATTAATTTTTCTGATTGGTAGATAAGTCATTTTCTTGCCCCTCCTTATCCCAAAAAAAAACAATCCATTTATCCGTTTCGTGTAAAACTATATCGGGTATTACTGTTGTCTGTTTTTTAAAAAACAGCGTTAAAGTTTTAAATTCCGTATTCGGATACATTTTTTTTAATGTTTGCAATACCGCTTCAAGCGTTTCACCGCTATCGCTAATATCATCAAGTAATAATACTCTTTTTTTATCGCGTAAATCCGGGATATTAAAAATTTTCGGTTTTCCTATTTTTTTATCATCTTCATAAGAGATGGCATTGAGTGAATAAACGTTTCTCATATTCATTCTCTCTGCCAGAAAGTGCCCGATAGTCATTCCGCCTCTTGCGATTGCAAGGAGTGTGTCTGGATTATATTTTTTGATTTTCGGCGTTAGTTTTTCTAAATCTTTTAAAAATTCATTATAGCAATAGTAATATTTAGTTTTCATGTTTCTTTTCCGGTTTTACTAAAATAGCAAAAATTAATCCCCCAATTAAAAATATACCAATACCAATATACGTCATTAAAATATTATCCATCTTCGGTTCCTTTATTTATTAATATTGCTCCTACAATATATGCAAGAGTCGTTAATATAATTCCTCCAATAATTGGCAAAGGATTTGAGCCTATTTTTTCGTTAAAGTTAAATAGGCTATTTATTGCCGTAATTATTATTATACCGTTTCCGATATTTATAAAACCTTTGCCAATCTCTTTTAGTGCCTCTTTAGTCAAGTTCAATTACCTTAATCGGGAGTCCTTGAGTTTCCATCTCATCAAAAAACGGCTTGGCGTCAAACTCTTCTACGTTTCTAACTCCCTCTTTCCACCAGATTTTCTGTGCCATAAGTTTACACCCGATAATCGCCGGGACGCCGGTTGTGTAGCTGACGCAATGCGCTCCCGTCTCTTCAATCGCTTTTTGATGGTCGCAAATGTTGTAGATGTAGTAGGCTTTTGGTTTGCCGTTTTTTTTACCTTTGGCGATTACGCCAATATTTGTCTGACCTTTATAGTTTTTAACCAAATCCTGAGGGTCGGGCAATATTTTTGCTAAAAATTGCAGCGGGCTGATTTTGCACCCTTCGCATATTTCAATTGGCTCAATATCAAACATTCCGACGTTTTTAAGCGCATTAAAATGGTATAGATATTTATCCGAAAAACACATGTAAAATTTTGCGCTTTTAAGTTGCGGGAAATGTTTGACGATACTTTCAAGCTCTTCATGCCAGATAAGAATGCTTGTAGCCTCACCGCATTTTGGATAGGCGTGTTTTACTTGAATTTCAAAGGGCTTTGTGATTTTCCACTCTCCCTCTTCCCAGTATTTTCCGGGGAGATTTAGTTCTCTTAGATTGATTTCGGGGTCGAAATTGGTGGCGAAATGTCTACCGTGGTCTCCGAAATTACAATCGTATATTTCAATCTCTTCCATTTCATCGAGCAGATAATCCGCCGCGTATTTAACCATAATAGAGGTAACTCCCGGGTCGAATCCGCAACCAAGAAGCGCCATGGTGTGAGCTTTTTTAAAATCTTCGTCAAGCTCCCACTGTAAATCGTAATAAGTATCCGGGTTGTCTTCCGTTTCGGCTAACGCCGTATCAAGATATGCCGTGCCGGTTTCAATACACGCATGCATTATAGGGAGGTTTTGATAAGGAAGCGCTACGTGACATACGATATTTATGTTTTCTTTTTTGATTAAATCGACTACGTTTTGTTTTTCGTTTGCGTCAAGGGCGTATGTTTTTATTTCGACATTTAGGCGTTTTTTTATATCGTTTGCTATTTCGTCGCATTTTTGTTTCGTTCTGCTTGCCAAGACTATGTTTTTGAAGGTTTCTTTGTTTTTAGCCGCTTTAAACGCAGCCACTCTTCCTACACCTCCCGCACCGATAATTAAAAGGTTCGCCATAATACTCCTTTTTGTCTAATTATAGCATTTTTGGATATAATTACTAAAACGTTACGAGGGGAAATATGAGAATATCGTTAATCCAGCAAGAATTCAAAGGCTCTAAAGAAAAAACCGTAAATCATACGGTAGAGATGATAAAAAAGGCAAAAGGCGAGCTTGTTATACTTCAAGAACTTCATCAAAACGAATATTTTTGCAAATGTGAAGATACGAAATATTTCGATTTGGCTGAAAGTTTTGAAAAAGACGTTGAATTTTGGAAGGAAATTAGCAAGACTCAAAATATAGTGCTTGTAACTTCACTTTTCGAAAAAGTAATGGAGGGTGTTTATTATAACAGCGCCGTAGTGTTTGATAAAGGGAAATTGGCGGGAAAATACAGAAAAAACCATATCCCAGACGACCCGGGGTTTTATGAGAAGTTTTATTTTACGCCCGGTGATGAAATAGAACCTGTCGATACGTCTGCGGGAAGACTTGGAGTGCTTGTGTGCTGGGACCAGTGGTTTCCCGAAGCCGCGAGAATTATGGCGCTTAAAGGAGCCGAAATATTAATCTATCCTACCGCAATCGGGTGGCTTATGTGTCCTAAAGATAGAAGAGACGAACTTTGCGAAAAGGAAAATACCCAAGAAGAAAAAGAAAAAATGCTAAACGCTTGGCTTAGCGTCCAACGGGGGCATGCCGTGGCAAACGGGGTATATGTGGCTAGTGTTAATAGAGTCGGACGTGAAAAAGACCCAAGCGGCGTGCTTGGAGGTATCGAATTTTGGGGGAATAGCTTTGTTTTCGGTCCTCAAGGGGAAGAGATTGTTAGGGGTTCGTTGCAAGAAGAGATAATTGAAGCGCAAGTTGATTTAGACCATGCGGCGGAAGTCAGAAAAATCTGGCCCTTTTTTAGAGACAGAAGAATAGAAAATTACGGTTGTATGCTAAAAAGATACTGTTAAGGCGGATTATGAGATTTATAATACTTTTGATTGCGAGTGTGTTATTTGCCAAAATAAACGTATTCGTTAAAGATGCCAATATTACGTTAAATGATGTCCATATTATAAAGATAAACGACATAAATGATTTTAAAAGACAAAAGGGTGTTTTGGTATTGCCTCTTAAAGATATAGAAAAAATAACGGATAAAGGTTTGCGTTTAATAGGCGGTATCGGGGAGGTGGATACATATATTTTGACGCATAAAAATTTATCGCAAGTCAAAACGGTAGCCAACGCAAATTTGCCCGCAAGGATATTTTTTGATTCTATATCAAACATAAAATACGTAAACGCTACGTTTTCGCAATTTAAAACGAAAAAAATAGACGCTTATGTCTGCGAATCCGAAAATAACGTAACGGGAAATTACTACAATCTCAAAAAACTGGGTATAACGTTTAACAAATATTATATCCTCGGGGACGAAAAATATATAAAAGCGCACAAAAAAGAGATAAAAAATTTGATTTCTTCGTTAAATGTAACGTTAAATCCTTCCGTTACGCTTATCGCTTATTATTACAAAACCAAACTGCCTCTAAGCGATGTATATGCGGATTTGTTTAAAGATTTTCAAACGGCTAAGCTTAAAGTCGCGGTTACTCCGTATTGGCCTCCTTTTAATTTTAAAGATAAAGGGGTTTTAAAAGGAATTAGTATAGATTTTTGGAATTTAATCGCAAAAAAGGGAGGATTAAAATACGACTATGTCGTCATCAAATCGTGGAATAACGTATTAAAAGGGATAAAAAACGGCAAATATGACATAGCCCCAAACACCTCTTTGACCGAAGATAGAAAAAAATACGCGATATTTTCAAAACCATACGTCAAATTTCCGCTTGCGATAGCGTGTAGGGAAGATTTGCAAATAGATGGTATAAACGATATCAAATCGTTGGCGGTGGGGCGTAATTACACGGCTTATAAAATGATGAAAAAACACTACCCAAACTTGCATTATATGCCGGTAAAAGACGTAACCGAGGCGATAGAAACGGTTAAAAAGGGCAAAGCCGAGTGTTTTGTCGATATCTATCCTACGGTGGCTTGGATTATTAATCAACGCGGAATAGGATATGTAAAGATATTTTTTAAAACCGATTTTACCTTTAAACTTAGGGTTATGCTAAGAAAAGATTTGATAGAGGTTAGAGATAAGGTAAACGACGCTATTGATAACATCAGCGAAACCGAAAAAAACAAAATTATCGCCAAATATATCGACGGTAAATTGCTGATTAAATCACAAAATATCTCTTCTACTTTTTATTATATAGCCGGCGGCTGGGCTGTGGTGATGCTGTTGCTGGTATTAAAGGCGTTTTTGTATAAGAAAAAATCGGAAATAGACCCTTTGACCGAGATTTATAATAGAGGGTCTATCGAAAAAATAATGAAAAAGTCCCTAAAAGAGTCCGACGGAGACGTGTTGGTAATAGATATAGACCATTTTAAACGCGTAAACGATACCTACGGACACCAAAAAGGGGATTTGGTGTTAAAAAAATTAGCTTCGATTATCAAATCAAATATAAGAAACAGCGACGTGTTTGGAAGATGGGGCGGGGAGGAATTTGTTATTATTTTACCTAAAACGTCTTATGAAGACGGTGTTAAAATCGCCGAAAAATTACGCAAAATAGTCCAAAACAGCGATTTTGACGGATTGCATGTTACTATAAGCGTGGGAGTTAGCGATTATAAAAAAGGCGAAAATTATAAAGATGTCTTTAAACGAGCGGACGAAGCGCTGTATAAAGCCAAAAGTATGGGAAGAAATCAAGTAAAGGGGAATAAATGAAAATAGCGCCGAGTATATTAAGTGCCGATTTCGGTAGATTGGCTGATGAGGTAAAAAGCGTATGTAACGCCGGGGCGGATTTGATTCACGTCGATGTAATGGACGGGCATTTCGTGCCGAATATGACGATGGGTCCTATGATTGTGGAAGCCGTGGCAAAAGCTTCCGTTAAACCTCTTGATATCCATTTAATGGTTGAGAGGGTATCGTTTTTTGTGGATATGTATGCTCCTTTTAATCCGGAATTTATAACGTTTCACGTAGAAGAGGAAAAACATATAAATAGAGTCATACAGCAAATAAGAAACTACGGTATTAAACCCGGAGTGGTGTTAAATCCGGCAACACCGGTTAATATACTCGAATATATAGTAGCCGATGTCGATATGGTGCTTTTGATGAGCGTAAACCCGGGATTTGGAGGACAGAAATTCATACCTTCCGTTTTGGACAAAATTAAAGAGTTAAGAGACCTCGCCGAACGCAAAAACCCGTCTTTGCTTATCGAAATAGACGGAGGCGTCAACGATAAGGTAGCCAAAGAGTTAAAAGAAGCTTCGGCGGATATACTCGTAGCCGGAAGTTACGTGTTTAAAAGCGATGATTATAAAAAAGCCGTTGAGTCTTTGAGGAGTTGAGATGAGAGTCGTTTTTATGGGAAGTCCGGAATATGCGGTCAAAATACTTGAGGTATTAAACGAAAAATACGAAGTGGTAGCCGTTTATACCCAGCCCGACAAACCGGTAGGAAGAAAAAAGATTTTAACCCCGACGCCGGTGAAAACGTTTGCGCTTTCGCAAGGTATAGATGTTTTTACCCCTTCTTCTTTAAAGGAAGATAAAGAGTTGCAACGTTTAAGACCTGATTTTATTATCGTTGCCGCATACGGGCTGTTGCTTCCGCAAAGCGTGCTTGATGTGGCTTTGTGTATTAATTTGCACGCCTCTTTGCTTCCCAAATACAGAGGCGCATCGCCTATCCAAAGCGCGATACTAAACGGCGATAGATATACGGGCGTGACGGCTATGCTGATGGATAAGGGGCTTGATACGGGAGATATACTTTCATGGGATTATACCGATGTAGGCAGAAAAACGAGTGTGGAATTGTTTGAAGAATTAGCCGATATAGCCGCTAAACTGACTCCTTTTGTTATCGATAATTTCGCTAAGATAAAACCTCTTAAGCAAATAGACGCACTTGCTTCTTATTCTCCGAAAATCAAAAAACAAGACGGCTTTGTTACGTTTGAAAACGCTGATGAGATAGATAGAAAATATAGGGCGTTTCAACCGTGGCCCGGGATTTATTGCGATGCGTTTAAGATGGTGGATATCGAATTAATCGATACTAAAAGCGAAAATAAAAAAGGCGTTATTTTACAAATAGACGATGGAGTGGTTGTGGGTTGTAAAAGAGGTAAAATCAAGCTTATAACGATTCAAGTCCCGGGTAAAAAGCCGATAAAAGCCGTAGATTACATAAACGGTAAAAGATTAAAAATCGGGGATTTTATTTTTTAAAGAGGACAATGAGATTTATATATTTCGAAACGTTAAATTCCACTCAATTATATTTGACGGAGATGATAAAGCACAAACGTTTAACTCCTCCGGTTTGCGTTTGGACGCAATTGCAAACGGAGGGTATCGGTAGCAGAGGGAGGAGATGGATAGGCAAAAAAGGGAATTTGTTTTTTTCTTTCGCGTATGAAATAAAACATTTCGACGCACCGCCTCAGAGCCTTTCGATATATTTCGGCTGGATTTTTAAAGCAACGTTAAACGAAACGGGTAGCAAAGCCGTTATGAAATGGCCCAACGATATATATTTGTTAGATAACAAACCGAAAAAAATAGGCGGCGTAATTACGAATATATTAGGCGACAAGGTTGTTTGCGGTATAGGATTGAATACGAAATTCGCTCCAAGCGAGGAGTTTGGAAGTTTGGATATTGATATAAAAAATGATAAAATTCTCAAAACGTTTTTCGATAACATAAAATTATACAAATGGAATCGCGTATTAGACGAATATAAAGAGGAATTTGAAAAAACGAAAGAGATTTTCGATATTGAGGGGTCTTTGGTTGATGACGGCGGTATCGAAAAAAATAAACAAAGGATATATTCTAAACGATGATAGAGATAATATCGATTGCAAATCAAAAAGGCGGAGTAGGTAAAACCACAACTGCCGTAAATTTGGCGGCTTCTTTGGCTATTACCGAAAAAAAAGTGTTGTTAATCGACGCTGACCCTCAGGCAAATGCGACTTCGTCTTTGGGATTTTTACGAACGGATTACGAATATAGTCTTTATCACGTGCTGATAGGTAGCAAGGATATAAACGACACCATATTAAAAACTCTTATACCTACGCTTGATTTAGTCCCTTCCAATATCGGGCTTGCCGGTATAGAAAAAGAGAGCGAATTTTTGGAATATAAAGAGTTGACTCTAAAAGAGAGATTAAAAGATTTAAAAGAAGATTACGACTATATTATTATAGACACTCCTCCGATGCTTGGCAGTATAACGATTAGTGCTCTTAGTGCAAGTGATAGCGTAATTATTCCGATTCAGACGCAATATTTGGCGCTTGAAGGTTTGGCTCAGCTGTTAAATACCATAAAACTCGTCCAAAGGACTAAAAATCCTAAACTTAAAATCAAAGGGCTTTTACCTACGATGTTTACTAAAAACTATACTCACGCTAAAGAAGTGTTTCAAAATTTAGTAAAACATTATTCAACAAAACTCTTTAAAAACAAAAAAAACGGTAAATATATCTATATCCCAAATAACGTAAGAGTTGCAGAAGCTCCGAGCTTCGGAAGACCGGTGATGCTTTACGACATTAAAAGTCCCGGTGCTTTGGCTTATGAATTGTTGGCAAAAATCATATTAGAGGATACGAAAAGATGAAAAGACTTGGAAGAGGGTTGAGTTCTATACTTGAAGACGTCGAAGCGGGATATATCAAAGATTTGAATGCGGAAAATGGCGTTAGGGAAATAGATATTTTGGCGATTAAACCCAATCCATATCAGCCCCGCAAAGAGTTTAAAGATGAATCTATACGCGACCTTGCCGAATCTATTAAAAAATACGGGCTTTTACAGCCTATAGTCGTAATCAAATCCGAAGAGGGTTATATTTTGGTTGCGGGAGAGAGAAGACTCAGAGCGCTTAAACTGTTGGGTAGAGAAAGCGTAAAAGCGATAGTAGCCGACTATTCTCTTAACGAACTTAGGGAATATGCGCTGATAGAAAATATTCAAAGGGAGGATTTAAACCCTATAGACGTTGCGTTGTCGCTTGAGAGTTTGATAAAAGAACACTCCTATACTCACGAAGAACTTGCCAAAGCGATATCAAAAAGTAGAAGTTACGTTACGAATTTATTGAGATTGTTAAATTTGCCGGATTTTGTAAGAGAGAAGATAAAAGAGGGCGTGTTGAGTATGGGACATGCCAAAGTTTTGATAGGACTTGATAATCAAACCCTTAAAAAAGCGGTAAAAGAGATAGAAGAGAAATCTCTTAACGTCAGAGATACGGAAAAACTAATAAAAAGACTCAAAACTCCTCCTAAAGAACGCGAAGACGTGGAAATAGACAAAAAAGTGGTCGATGTAGCCGAAGGTATAAAAAAATTGGGACTAAAAGTGGAGATAAACAAAAACTATATAAAAATTAAGTTTAGAAATGATACAGATTTGGAAAAATTAGCGCAGGTTTTGGGAGGAATCAGTTAATTTTATGTTAAAATTCCATAAAAAGGAGAATTAATGCTTGATTTGAACGTCGGAGTTATGCTCGTTGAAGCGGGTATATTTCTCGTAACGCTGATTTTGCTAAAAATTTGGCTGTTTGAACCGTTAGTCAAGTTTATGGACGAAAGAGAGGAAAAATTAAAAAAATCTCTCGAAATGATTAACGCGAATACCGAAGATTCCAAAGAACTCGAAGAAGAGATAAAAAGAGTCATCGCGGAAGCCAAAAAAGAAGCAAAAGCCATAAGGGACGAAGCAAGAGCCAAAGCTCAGGCGGAAGCTTTGGAAATGAAGGTTAAAAGATTGGCTGAAATAGAAGATGCTAAAGTGCAGTTGGCAAAAGAAATAGAGGAAGAAAAAGAGAAGATTCTTCAAGCCCTTTCACAAGAAAAAGAGGATATCAAATCGTTGGTTGAAAATAAAATAAGGAATGCGGCATGAAAAAAGTGTTATTTTTGACGGTGTTTTTTTCTATCGGCGTTTTTGCTTCCGAAGCCGCCGGTAGCGGTGGGACCGATATTGTGGCAAGAACGATTAACTTTTTGATATTCGCCGCAATATTGTGGTATTTGGTCGGTAATAAAACGATTGAGTTTTTTAGAAAAAGAAAAGAAGATATTGCAAATAAATTCCAGGAAGTGGAAAACAAACTAAAAGAAGCAAAACTAAAAAAAGAAGAATTAAGAGCGAAACTCGAAGAGGCGAAAATAAAAGCTTCCGAAATTGTAGAAGACGCGAAAAAAGAAGCGGATTTTATTTATAATTCGGTGATTAAAGAGACAAAAGAAGAACTTGAATTGATGGAAAAACATTTTGAAGAAACTAAAGTAGCCGAAATTAAAAAAGCTAAAAGAGAAGCGGTTAAAACGTTCTTGCAAAGCGTTTTAAGCGATATTCATTTAAGTAGCGAAGATGCGGCTAAATTAGTTCTTAAAAAGGTTGCGTAATGTTAGTGGAAAAATATACAAAAGCGCTTTTGGCTTCGTTAAACGAAGAAGAAATAGTAAGCACATACGAAGCAATAGCGAGAATAGCGCTTGTGGCAAAAGACCCTAAATTTATTTTGATTGTAAAATCTCCTTTGCTTAGCATTGAAGAAAAAATTAACGTTTTAACGCAAATAGCGCAATACGACAATCCTAAATTCGTTAATTTTTTAAGAATAATATTGGAAAATAAAAGAGAAGATTTGTTTAAGGAAATTCATACTTCTTTATACGAAAAGGTCTCAAAATACTACAATAAATATGCCGGTGTAGTCGAAGGTGACGTCTCAGAAGAAACGCTAAAAGAGATTGAAGAAAAACTTTCTCGTAAATTCTCCGCGCAAATCGTATTGAGATTAAAAAAAGAGGAGATTAACGGTATCAAAGTTTTTGTAGACGTATTAAACGTAGAAGTTGCAATCAACGAAGATAAAATCAAATCCGATTTAATAAACGATATTTTAAAAGCAATCTAAAAGAAAGGAGCATAAGTGGTACAGGAAATCACTTCGATAATCAAAGAGAGAATAGAAAACTACGATTTAAAAGTAGACGTTGAAGAAGTAGGTAAAGTTATATACTCCGCAGACGGAATAGCGAAAGTTTACGGGCTAACTAACGTTATGGCGGGTGAAATGGTTGAATTCGAAACCGGAGAGAAAGGTTTGGTATTCAACCTTGAAGCGGATAATGTAGGTGTGGTTGTGCTTGGAAAAGGGACGGATATTACGGAGGGAAGTTCGGTAAAAAGATTAGGCAAACTAATTTCTGTCCCGGTAGGTGAAGCTCTTATAGGTAGAGTCGTAAACGCTCTCGGTGAACCTATTGACGGAAAAGGAGCGATAGAAGCTACGGAATACAGATACGTAGAAGAAAAAGCTCCCGGCATTATGGCAAGAAAATCGGTCCATGAGCCTTTGCAAACGGGTCTTAAAGCGATTGACGCGCTTGTGCCTATCGGTAGAGGGCAAAGGGAGCTTATTATCGGGGATAGACAAACCGGTAAAACGACCGTGGCTCTTGATACGATTTTGAATCAAAAAAACGAAGACGTAATATGTATATACGTAGCGGTAGGTCAAAAACAATCGACTGTTGCGAATATCGTTAGAATTTTAGAAGAACACGGCGCAATGGAATATACAATTGTTGTAAACGCCAGCGCTTCCGAAGCCGCTTCGCTAAAATTCTTGGCACCGTATGCCGGTGTTACGATGGGTGAATATTTTAGAGATAACGGAAGACACGCATTAATCGTATACGACGATTTATCCAAACATGCAGACGCATACAGAGAAATGTCTTTGCTTCTTAGAAGACCACCGGGAAGAGAAGCTTATCCAGGGGACGTATTCTATTTGCATAGTAGATTGCTTGAAAGAGCGGCAAAACTTAATGACGAACTTGGTGCCGGTAGTTTAACGGCTCTTCCAATAATCGAAACAAAAGGCGGAGACGTTGCCGCGTATATTCCGACAAACGTAATTTCCATTACGGACGGACAAATTTTCCTTGAAACTAACCTATTCAACAAAGGTATCAGACCGGCTATTAACGTAGGTCTTTCGGTATCAAGGGTTGGTGGTGCGGCTCAAATTAAAGCTATGAAGCAAGTTGCCGGTAATCTAAGATTGGATTTGGCGCAATTTAGAGAACTTGAAGCGTTTTCTCAATTTGCTTCCGATTTGGACGAAGCGAGCAGAAAACAACTCGAACGCGGTCAAAGACTTGTAGAAATTCTAAAACAACCGGCATATTCACCGCTTCCGGTAGAAAAGCAAGTAGTAATTATTTATGCCGGAACGAGAGGATATCTTGATGACGTAGACGTTAAAGCAATAAGAAAATTCGAAGACGAACTTTATCCGTTCATCGAAACAAAATATCCTCAAATTTTCGAAAGTATAAGAACTAAGAAAAAACTTGACGAAGATACCGAAGAACTACTTAAAAAAGCATTGGAAGAGTTTAAGGCTGGATTCGAAGGATAATAAATGGCAACTTTAAAAGAGCTAAAACAAAAAATAAGCAGTGTTAAAAACACTCAAAAAACCACACGGGCGATGAAGCTCGTTTCTACCGCCAAATTAAAAAGGGCGGAAGAAGCAATTATGCGCTCGAGAGAATACGCAAAAAAAATAGACGAAGTGTTGCATGAAATTTCGGCTAAACTCGCAAGTATTAAAGATTCTATCGACATAAGAGCGTTTGCAAACGTCCAAAATGTCGAAAAAGTAGATATAATCGTAATAACCGCAGATAAAGGTTTGTGCGGCGGATTTAATATACAAACAATTAAAAAAACGATAGCTTTAATTGATTCGTTAAAAGAAAAAAAAGTTAAAATCAGACTTAAAGTTATCGGGAAAAAAGCGATTGAGTATTTTAATTTCGTCGGAATCGAAATGTATGAAGAAATAATCGGTCTAAGTGCTGTGCCGAATTATGAAAAAGCGGCGGAAATTATTGAGAGTAGTTATAACGATTTTATAAACGAAGATATTGACAACATCATTTTAATTCATAACGGATATGTTAATAAACTAACTCAGCAAGTCGAAGTAAAAGAATTATTGCCGATTGAAGTAGAAACGGAAAATAAAGAGGAATTTTTGGAAGTGGAACCTGACAGCGATTACGAAGTGATTTTGGAAACGTTGGTTAAAAAATATATCGAATATTCGTTGTATTACGCACTGTTGGATTCGTTGGCGGCGGAACACAGCGCAAGAATGCAAGCAATGGACGCGGCTACGAACAATGCAAAAGAGATGGTTCATCAATTGACGCTTGAATTTAACAAAGCCAGACAAGAAGCCGTAACGAGAGAATTAATCGAAATTGTTACCGCAATAGAAGCAATGAAAAAATAAAGGAGTAAAATGGAAGGTAAAGTTATACAAATTTTAGGTCCTGTAGTCGACGTAGAATTTGAAGGAAATATCCCTGAAATAAACGAAGCTTTATACGTAGAGTTCGAAGCAAACGGTGAGAAGAAAAAAGTTGTGTTGGAAGTTGCGGCTCAAATCGGAGACCATATCGTCAGAACTATTGCTATGGATTTGACGGACGGTTTAACCAGAGGCGCAAGCGTAGTAGCAACCGGTGCACCTATTAAAGTTCCGGTAGGTGAAGCGGTTCTTGGTAGAATTTTTAACGTAACGGGTGACGTAATTGACGGTGGAGAACCAATTGCGGCGGACGTGCCAAGATGGTCGATTCATAGAGACGCACCTCCGTTTGAAGACCAATCTACCAAAATGGAAGTTTTCGAAACGGGTATTAAAGTCGTTGACTTATTGTGTCCATATATGAAAGGTGGTAAAACCGGTCTATTCGGTGGTGCCGGAGTTGGTAAAACGGTTATTATTATGGAGCTTATCCATAACGTTGCGTATAAACACAGCGGTTATTCCGTATTTGCCGGAGTCGGAGAAAGAACGAGAGAAGGTAACGACCTTTATCATGAAATGAAAGAGAGCGGCGTTTTGGATAAAGTTGCCCTTTGCTACGGTCAAATGAACGAACCTCCTGGGTGTAGAAACAGAGTAGCGATGACCGGTCTTACTATGGCTGAATATTTTAGGGACGAAGAAGGCAGAGATGTGTTGATGTTTATCGACAATATCTTTAGATTTGCTCAAGCCGGTGCGGAAATGTCCGCGCTTCTTGGAAGAATCCCGAGTGCTGTGGGTTATCAACCGACACTTGCTACGGAAATGGGTAAATTACAAGAAAGAATTACGTCAACTAAAAAAGGTAGTATTACTTCTATCCAAGCGGTATACGTCCCTGCTGACGACTTGACAGACCCTGCGCCTGCAAGCGTTTTCGCACACTTGGATTCGACTACCGTTTTAAACAGAAAAATTGCCGAAAAAGGTATCTATCCGGCAGTTGACCCGCTTGATTCGACAAGTAGAATTTTAGACCCTCAAATTGTCGGTGAAGAGCATTATAAAGTTGCAAGAGGCGTCCAAGAAGTATTGCAAAAATATAAAGACTTGCAAGATATTATTGCAATCCTCGGTATGGACGAATTAAGCGAAGAAGATAAATTAACGGTTGCACGTGCGAGAAAAATAGAAAAATTCCTATCTCAGCCGTTCTTCGTTGCGAAAGTCTTTACGGGTGCCGACGGTAGATATGTAGAACTTGACAAAACTATTGCCGGGTTCAAAGAAATTTTAGAAGGTAAAGTTGACGATTTACCTGAAAATGCATTCTATATGGTAGGTGATTTGGACGAAGCAAAAGAAAAAGCTGAAAAAATGAAGGCTCAAAGCTAAAGGAAGCAAATGAAACTTGATATAGTAACTCCTCTTGGAAGAATTTTCGAAGGGGAAATAAAAGAAGCTTATTTCCCCGGAATAGAAGGGGAATTTGGTGTCCTTGAAGGACACGCTCCTTTAACTACGACTCTTCAACCGGGTGTGATTTCGATTAAAAAAGAAGACGGAAGCGAAGAGTTGGTAGCTATAAATACCGGATTTGTCGAAGTAACTCCGGACCATGTTAACGTATTGGTTGACGGTGCCGAGGCGATAGCCGGTTCGAGTTCGAGCGAAATAGCCGAAGCATTGGAAAAAGCTAAAAAACTACTAAAAGAAGCCGGAACGTCGGAAGTAATTTTAGCTTCCGTAGAGGCAAAGATAGAAAGTGCTGCCAGAAATATCTAAAATTCTAAGTAACCCCGTAAACGTTTTTGTTTTGGGGTGGCTTGGGATTTATCTTTTTTTCGTATTTTTCATCTTTTTTTATAAGTTGTTTTCTTTGATTTCATGGATAGGAAGAGAAGAAGAGTCGCTTAACGCGTTATTGATGGGAGGTCATTTACCGTCTTCTTCATCGTTGTATAATTGTCTCACACAAGCTCAAAACGTAACTTCGTTAACGTTTGACGCATGTATACAAGCCGCTAAAAAAAAGGCGACAAGTTCAATCGTTTTTTTGAGTATAGTTGCTTCTACCGCACCTTTTATAGGGTTATTCGGGACGGTTGTGGGTATATTAAACGCATTTTCTTCAATGAAAAGCGTAACGACTATAAATATGATAGCTCCCGCGATTGCCGACGCGTTGATTGCGACAGCTTTGGGTATTATCGTAGCGGTGCCGGCTTATACGTTTCATCAGATTTTAAGTAAAAAAGTAGAAGATTTAATTTCTTTATTAATTATGCAAAAGGATTTTTATTTAAGCAATGAAGAAGCCTGATTTAAACATAACTCCTTTTGTGGATATAATGCTTGTATTGCTGGCGATTTTGATGGTTTCGGTAACCGTTAGCACGTATCAAGAAAAAACGGTAAACTTGCCGCAAGGGAGCAAAACGACTCCCGCCTTAAAAAAACCGACTATTAAAATCGTAATTTTAAAAAACTCCAAAGTTTTTGTAAACAAACAAGAAATCCCACTAAAAAATTTTTTGGAAGAATTTAATCTTAAATACGGTAATTACAACAAAAATTCGCTTGTATACATTGCCGCGGATAAAGATATCAAATACGGACTTTTTATGAAAGTATATTCAAGCGTAGTTAAACTCGGCTTTACTCAAATAGGGTTACTGACTCGATGAGATTTCTGCTTTCGTTATTTTTAACCGTTACGGTTTATGTGGCAATTGCGGCTTTTTTTTATAATTATCTGTTTCCCAAACCAAAACAAGAAAAAAAGGTCTATATTCATACGGCAATCATCGCTAAAAAACAAACACTTACCGCTAAAATAAAAAAATCCAAGCCTGTTAAAAAATCCGGTAGCAAAACGAACGTAACGCATGGGGGCAAAAAAATTAAATTTAACGATATATTCAAAAACGTCGAATATAATGTCGATACCAAAAAAATCGTCCCAAAAGCACAGCTTGACATGAGTAGGTTTAGAGGAGTCGAGAGAAACTTAAAAAAAATCAAAAAATTAGGCGTTAAGGTTAATTTTGTCCAAGTGGGGGATAAAAAGATAAAAGATAAAGATATTAATGATTTTATAGCCAAAAAACTTTATAAAATATGGTATGAAGTTTCTACAATGCCAGATGATTATGCTAAAATAAACATTGTCAGCAAGAACGGCGTAATCGACGCATATATTATCGACAGTAATTTAAACCCGGAAAAACAAGAGTTTTTGGTAAATGAAATAAAAAAATTAACATACGGAAAAAATTTTGATATAACCGTAATATTCCAATCAAAGGTGAGTGATGATTAAAAAACTGATTTTACTTATATGTATCGTATTTTTAAGTGCTAAAAAGGAATTGGTTATTACCAAATATTTTGACAATAAACCTGCAATCGCGATTGAATATCACGGTAACAGTGACGTTTTAAAAATCTTAAAAATGGATTTGAGCGTTTTAGACCATTTTAATTATACGATAAATCAAGATTCGAATGCCACTAATAGATTTGTTTTTAATTTTACTCCGAAGAAATTGGACGTAAAATATTATAAGCAAAACAATTTGGTCCAAGAGAGGATTTATACTTCTTCGACATACGCATATTTTCCTTTTTTGGTCCATAGAGCGGTTTATGATATAAATAAATATTTTAATCTGCCGGAAGCGAAATTTTTAACGAGAAAAGTTATTTATTCGCTTTTGGTCGCGCCTAAGCAAGCCAATATTTATATGGCGGATTATACCCTCTCGTATAAAAGACTCATAGTTAGCGGCGGGCTTAATATCTTCCCTAAATGGGCTGATAGTAAACAAGATACGATTTACTATACTAAACTGGGTAAATACGCGGTTTTGTATAAATTAAACTTAAGGACCGGGAATAAAGACAGACTGCTCTCATCGCCCGGAATGCTTATAGTCTCCGACGTAAAAGGAAATAAACTGTTACTAACGCTCGCTCCGCACGACGCCCCTGATGTTTACGAATATCTTCTTGATAAGCATAAACTTATTCGTTTAACCACTTACGGCGGGATTGACGTCAACGGCAAATTCTGGGGAGATGATAAAATCGTATTTGTTTCCGACAGATACGGTGCGCCTTTTGTTTTTAGCAAAAATTTAAAAACGGGTGAAGTAAAACGAGTACTTTATCACGGTAATAATCAAGTAGGTGTAGATGCTTACGGAAAATATATCGTTGTTAGCAGCAGAGAGACAAATAACGCTTTTGGTAAAAATACGTTTAATCTCTTTTTGATAAATAAAGACGACGATTCTTTAAAAAGATTGACGTATAAAGGTCAAAACAGTTTTCCTAATTTTTCGGTTGACGGAAATTCGATAATGTTTATAAAAAGAGAAAATTTTTATTCAAAAATTGGTATAATACGTTTAAACGAAGACAAGGTATTTTATTACCCGTTGCCTAAAATATTACAATCATTCGATTGGTAAAGGAGAAAAAATGAAAAAATTAATCGCAATCACTGGTTTGGCGGCTATGTTGTTTATGACCGGTTGTGCCAATAAGCAAACGGAAGTCCAACCTCAAGCACAAGCGCAAGAGACAAACGCGCAACAACCAACGGCTCAAACGACTAAAGTTCAAAGCGACAGCGCTTTAGCTGGGAACGAAACGGTAAATACCGCTAATGCAAACGTAGAATCTAAAACGATAGCTACAAACAACGAAAACGCAAATAATCAAAAATTTGCGAAAAAATTGGCGGAAATCGTAGTTTATTTCGATTTTGACAAATACAACATTAGACCGGACCAATGGGGTAAAGTTGAAAAACTTGCTAACCTTATCAAACAAAATCCGGCTAATTATACTGTGAGAATCGAAGGTAACTGTGACGAGTGGGGTACCGAAGAGTATAACTACGCATTAGGACTCAAAAGAGCAAATACCGTAAAAAAAGCTCTAATCAAACTCGGTGTCGACCCTAAAAAACTAACCGTTATCAGTTATGGGGAATTAAACCCGGTATGCACCGCGCACGCGAGATGGTGTTGGAGAAAAAACAGAAGAGATAATTTTACATATCTTCCTTAATTTAGATACAATTCCTAAAAAAGGAATTGTATGAAAAAGCTTCTTTTTTTTCTTCCTATTTTATTGTTGGCGGATATTAATCCTTTTAAAGCCGGGTTGGATTCCAATACTCCATACGGACTAACCCCTCAAGAAAAAGCTATCTATAAAAACAGACAAAATATCCAAAAAAATACCGACGCTATAAAAGAACTCCAAAAAGAGATAGCAAAATTAAAATCCGATACTACGAGGAAATTTATTCAATACGACGAAAATATTCAAACATTAAACAACAGACTCTCATCTTTAAACGATATATTAAACGAAATCGACAATACTAAAAAAGAACTTGACAAATACAAAAAACAAGCACAAGAATATAATTTGACAATAGCAAAACTCAACGATAAGGTTTCGCAACTCGAAGAGGAAAATAAAGCCTTGAGAAAATCTATAGAAGAGATTGTCAAAATTCAAAATCAGAATTTTCAAAATTTAAGTAATTCCATACAAACCATTATTAACCAGTTAAAATCTTCCGTTCCAAAATCGCCAAAAATTGCCTTTAAAAAAGCAAAAGAGTATTATTATAAAGGCAAATTCGATAAAGCAGCTTCACTGTTTGCCTATTCATTGGAAAAAAAATATATGCCCGCTACAAGCGCGTATTTTTTGGGTGAAATCGCTTATAAAAGAGGGGAATATAAAACGGCGCTGGCGTATTATAAAAAAAGCGTAAATTTGTATCCTAAAACCACCTCTTTTACCGCAAGATTGCTATATCATACTGGAATGTCGTTTAAACGATTGGGAATGACGCAAAACGCAAAATTGACTTTTGAGAAGATACTTCGTGATTTTCCTACCTCAAAATATGCCAAAGAAGCAAAAAAAGAGTTGGCAAAGTAGAGATATTATGTTATACTCTGTAAAATTTTAAAGGAATGATATGGCAAAAGTATACTCAATAGAATATAGTGTAAAAAATTCAAAAGGTGAAGTTGTAGATTCAAATAAAGGTCAAGAGCCTTTAGAGTTTATCGAAGGGCAAGGACAGATAATCCCTGGACTTGAAAAAGAGATTCAAGGAATGGAAGTCGGTGATGAAAAAACGATTACGGTAAAAGCCAAAGACGCTTATGGAGAGAGAAACGAAGAGTGGGTTGAAACGCTACCAAAAGAGCAATTTGAGGGAATAGAACTTCAAAAAGGCATGACTCTTTACGGACAATCTCCGGACGGACAAACTATTATGGTAACCGTAAAAGATTTCGACGACAATGGAGTAACGGTAGATTATAACCACCCTTTAGCCGGTGAAGATTTAACGTTTGACGTAAAAGTAGTAGGAAAAAGAGACGCTACGTTAGAAGAACTTGCCGGAAATCAAACGGGACACGCTTGTAACTGCGATAGCGGGTGCGGGTGTCATTAATCCTTCCCCTTTTCTTATAATTTTATTTTTTTATCGAATTACTTAATTCTAAATCTAATATATTTTCTTTTTGACTCTTTGAATAATATCTTTTTTTGGTAATTTAATATAACATAAAGTAAAAAACACGCTATATGATATAATTTTATAAAAAAAGGTATGCGATGAATGTTGGATTATTGTTTCCCGGACAAGGTAGTCAATTTGTAGGAATGGGTAAAGATTTTTACGACAACTTTGCAAAAGCTCGCGAAATGTTTGAAGAGGCGAGCGACGCTATTGGCGTTGATTTTACAAAGCTGATGTTTGAAGAAAACGAAAATCTTAACAAAACCGAATATACCCAACCGGCAATCTTGCTTTATAGTGCCGTTGCGTTTGAGCTGTTTAAAGACGCTTCTTTTCAAGCGCCTTTTGCGTTAGGGCATTCGCTTGGCGAATTTAGCGCATTATATGCTCAAGGCGCTTTGGAATTGAGTGATGCTATTAAGCTTGTTCATGAAAGAGGAAAGCTGATGAATGAAGCTTTTGCGGACAAAATAGGTTCTATGATGGTTGTCCTTGGGCTTGACGATGAGAAGGTAGAAGAAATATGCAAAAACAGCAAACTTCAAGTCTGGGCGGCAAACTATAATAGTGACGGACAAATCGTAATAGCCGGTATTAGAAGCGATTTGGAACAATTAGAGCCGCTTTTAAAAGAAGCGGGGGCTAAAAGGGTTATGCTTCTTAACATGAGCATTGCAAGTCACTGTCCTTTGCTTGAAAGTGCAGAAGTGGCGTTGAGAGAATTGGTGGATAAATACGTTAAAGACGAGTTTGCTCCGGTAGTCAGTAATGTTACGGCAAAAAAATATACTACAAAAAAAGAAGCTCTTGAAGTTCTTCCTATTCAATTAACAAAACCGGTACTTTATAAGCAGTCTATTAAAAACTATGAAAACGAAGCTGATATTTTCGTAGAATTCGGCGGGAAGGTCTTAATGGGGATTAATAGAAAAATCAGCAAGAAAAAAACCCTTCCTATAACCGATACGGCGAGTTTGGAAAAAGTAATTAAAGCGTTGGGATAGATTATGAAAATAGCTTTGGCTCAAATTTCCCCTAAACTAAGCCCGGATAATTTGGATAAGCATATCGAATACGTAAAAAAAAGTAGTGCCGATTTGGTGGTGTTTCCGGAATTAAGCATGAACGGCTATAAAATTAAAGACGCGTTGCTTGAAGATTCCTTTCAAAAAGAGTTTTTTGAAAAAATCGGTTTCGATAAGCCGGTGATTTTGGGGTGTGCTATTAAAGAAGAAGGAAAAATTTTCAATAGCGCCGTTTATATTGATAACGGAGTAAAAGTGTATAATAAAGTGCATTTGCCAACTTACGGCGTTTTTGAAGAGGGTAGGTTTTTTTTTAAAGGCGAGGGGTTTTTTACGTTTAATACGAAATTTGGCAAAACCGCCATATTTATATGCGAAGACGTATTTAGCGGGGAAACTATAGAGTTTGTCGGGAAAGAAAAACCGGATTTAATAATCGTAATTGCCGCTTCTCCGGCAAGAGAATTTAAAACAAACAAGCTTTTAATAGAAGATCAGTGGGAAGCCGTCCTTAAAAATATGGCGATTATAAGCGGCGGATATGTAGCGTTTTGCAACCGCGTAGGCTTTGAAGACGGTTTGGGGTTTTGGGGCAAAAGTAAAGTTGTCACTCCAAAAGGCGAAATTGAGGTGGAAGCTAAATATTTCGAAGAAGAGTTACTTGAGTGTGAACTTAATCATAATTTGACTTTTACGCAAAAATATTTTTTAAGGAAAGAATCGTGATAGGTATACTTTGTGCGATGAGGGAAGAACTTGAGCCGATATTGGCTCAAGTGGAAGTGCTTGAAGAGGTAGTGCATGGAAAAAACAAATTTTATAAAGCGAAATTTGAAAATAAAGATTTGGTGTTGGCATATAGTAAAATAGGCAAAGTAAATTCTGCGACCACCGCTACGATTATGATAGAAAGATTTGGCGTAAAGAAGTTGTTGTTTAGCGGTGTTGCCGGCGCAATTGATAAGGATTTGAGAATAGGAGATTTGATAATTGCAACTAAAACATGTCAACACGACGTGGATTTGACGGTATTTGGTTACGACCCGGGTTATATTCCCGAATCGGAAATTTTTTATAACTGCGACAGTGAGTTAAACGAAGTGGCAAGAAAAGTTTCCGCACGCTTAGGGATTAAACTAAAAGAGGGCGTGATTGCTTCGGGGGATCAGTTTATCCATAATAAAGAGCGTAAAGAATGGATTCAAAAAACGTTTAACGCAAGCGCTATAGAAATGGAAGGAGGAGCCGTCGGGTGTGTTACATGGACGCTTAACGTGCCGTTTTTTATGCTAAGAGCCATTAGCGACAGTGCAGAAGAGGGTGCGGGAGTGGATTTTGACGCGTTTTTGGAAGAATCGAGTAAAGTTAGCGCTACGTTTTTAATCGAAATGTTAAAGGATATAGATGTATAAAAATAAATTACTCGTAATGCTTGCGACGTTTGCGGTATTAGTCGCTATAACTCCTTTTGTATTTGCTAAATTAATGAATGCCAAGTTTAATCAAATGATTGCAAAAATTAATCAAAAGGGTTATAAAGTCGTCCAAATTGCCGACGAGAGCGGGTATTTGAAAACCAAAAGAGTATTTAAGGTAATAATAGGTCCCGATAAATTAAAAGACAGAGATTATAAAAAGATTGTTTTAAAAGTCACTACAGAGTTTTATAATCTGCCCGTAACTACCGTCCGATTTAAAGGAAGAGTTGATAATATAGTCCTTAGCGATGATTTGAAAAATATCGAAAAACCACTAAACGATTATGTCAGAAAAAACGTGCGTTTCGAGGTGGATACGCCTAATTTCAAAAAATATGCGTATACGTTTGATGATATTGTGCTAAAAGGTTCGCCTAATGTTGAAATAAGAGGAATTTACGGATACTTCTTCTATTATCCGGGCTTGAATAAAAACGAGACGCATGTCAAAACAATTGTTATAAACGATAAAGACGTAAAACTTAAATTGGACGATTTGGTGATAAAAAACAGTTTTAGCGAAAATGAGCTTTTAACTAAAAGCGATTTTAATTTAAGGCTCTCTTTGGAGAAAAAAATAAATCTCAGTGTTATTAACGCTCAGATTCAAAGTGGAGTTTTAAAACATAACAAAAAAGTCGATTTGATAAACAGAGTCGCCGTAGGAGAATTTAAAATAAACGATTTGTTTTTTGTTAAAAAATTCAATGCGAATTTGAAAATAAAAGATATCGATGCGGATTTATTCAAAAAAGCTGTTAAAACGAGAGACGAAGAGACCAACAGAGTTTTAATAGATAAAATTTTGGAAAAAGGTGTTACGTTTGATATCAAAAGCGATACCGAAAAAATAACGGCGTTTCAAAGCGATTTGGGTAATTACGATTTGAATATGTCGCTAAAATTTTTGCCTACTAAAAATATCGAGGAGAAATTTGCGGCTAACAACTTAGATTTTATCGATTTGAAATTTCATCTGGTAATATCGAAAAAATTGGCTAACGTATTGGAGAGATTTTATCCGCAATCTATCTATTTGTTGATGTTGGGTAGAGAGTCTAATAATAAAATCGTTGTGGATTTGGCAATGAAAGACGGCAAAATAACAAGGGTTAAATAATTTAATGAATATAATAAAAGAGCTCTATTTTTCCAAAAAAGTTACCAAATTCGTAGGACGAGTCCAGGGAAAATACGAATTAATAGGCAAAGGAGACAAGGTCCTTGTCGCTTTTAGCGGCGGGAAGGACAGTTTTGTTTTGTTAAGTGTGCTAAAAAGAATGCAACAAATAGCTCCTTTTTCTTTTGAATTATCGGCAATAACTATTGATGCGGGGACGGGGATTGATTATTCGCCCCTTAAATCTTGGTGTGAGAAGCTTGATATTCCATATATTTTATATAAAACACCGATACTTGAGATAATGAACGAAAAAAAACGCCCCGGAAGCAGTCCGTGCGGTTTTTGTGCGAGAATGAGAAGAGGTGCGCTTTATACCAAGGCAAAAGAACTCGGGTTTAATAAATTGGCTCTCGGGCATCATTTTGACGATGCGGTGGAGACGTTTTTTATGAGTATGTTTTATAACGGAATGATGAAAAGCATGCCGCCGATTTATACCGCAAATACGGGTGTTAAAGTAATTCGTCCGATGATTAAGGTTAGGGAGAAGTGGATAGAATATATGGCAAGCAAAAACGACTTTCCTATAATAGACGGGGAGGCGAGTTGTGTGGCGTTAAAAGATAGCGAAGGAATTAAGACTCCTTATGCAAGGGCAAAGATTAAAAAGTGGCTAAGAGTTATGGAAGAAGAAGAGCCAAAACTTTTCCAAAGGCTTGAGAGCGCTTTTGAAAATATCGAGTGTCATACGTTTTTGATGAAGGAGTTTTTGAAGTGAGAGTGCTTGTGGGAATAAGCGGCGGGGTTGATAGCGCCGTAACTACTTATCTTTTAAAAGAAGCCGGATATGAAGTAACAGGACTTTATATGAAAATGCATAGCGGCGTAAGTCATAAAGAGAATCTGGAAAAAATAGAGAGGCTGAGTAAACTCATTGGCTTTGAATATTATGTAGAAGACGTTCAAGAGGAGTTTAAAAAGGAAGTATATGATTATTTCGTAAAAAGCTATGAAGAAGGCGCTACCCCGAATCCTTGCGCGATGTGTAACAAGCAGATTAAATTTGGGATATTTTTGAAATTTATAGATAAATACGCTTGCGATAAAGCGGCTACCGGGCATTACGTAAGGAATGACGGAGAGTTTTTGTATGAGGCGAAAGACAAATCTAAAGACCAAAGCTATTTTTTATTCGGAATAAAAAAAGAAGTTTTGCCAAAAGTTCTGTTCCCGCTTGGTGAATATACCAAAGAGGAAATAAAAAAAATCGCCAAAAAAATAGGACTTGAAGAGTTTGCGACCCAAAAAGAGTCCCAAGACATATGCTTTATTGATACGAATTATATCGACGTGTTAAAACTTCACTTCAATCCCCAAAAACCCGGAAAAGTCGTAGATAAAAGAGGTAAAAAAATAGGCACGCACAGAGGATATGCGTTTTATACGATAGGACAGAGAAAAGGTTTTAGGCTTTTTAAATCGCACAAACCACAATATGTGATAGGAATAGACGCTAAAACCAATACGTTAATTGTCGGAGACAAAGAAGATTTGGCAAAAACGCTTGTTTTTTTAAAAGGAGTTAATCTATTTGTAGAGGATAAAATATTTGAATGTGAGGCAAAAGTCAGATATCGCGCTCCAAAGCTACTTGCAACAGTAAAAATGGAGAGCAAAAGCAAAGCCCTCGTTAAATTCAAAGAAGCGCCTATAGGCGTAGCTAAAGGACAGGCGTGTGTGTTTTATGATGGCGAGAGACTAATAGGAGGGGGCTGGATAAGAGGAGCTAAAGGTTAGTTTTTAATTTCACGTTTTAAATCTTCGATAACGGCTTTGGAAAATTTACCGATTAATCCCACAAATGGGATTGAAATACTTTCTAAAACAATTTCGCTCACCAAATCTTTTTTAAAAAAGTTTTTAATAGAGGAAAGCGATAGGTTTTGGCATAGTTTTTCATATTCGTTTTTGTCGATATCAAAAATATATTTGAAAATAAAAAATTTAACCAACTCCTCTTTTGTTGTTATTTTATCGCATAATTTATATTTTTTCTTAAAATCGCTAATATTAACTTGGCTTTCGATTTTTTCAAAGAACTCTTTTATGAGTTTGTATTTGTTAGAATATTCTAATTTGTCAAAGATTATAAAAAAGTAGTTTAATATCTCTTCTAAATTTTCGTCAGGGTATTTTTGGGTAATTTCTTTAAAATAAAGTTCTATTTTATCATCTTTAATTCTTTCAAAAATTTTTTCGATGTATTTGCTTTTAGAGTCAAATCTTAGGAGATTAAAAAATTCAAACCATTCTTCTATTTTTAAATTTTCAATAGGCAGCCAGTTAATCTCTTTTTGTGAGGTGTGGGTAATAATAAAAGAGTGGAATTTTAAATTATTTGTTTGATATTTTTTTATTAGATAAGGAGCGATGCACACTTTAAATCTGTTTTTAGGGTCTCTTATACCTTTAGGGTCGCAAAAGATAATATGCGTAGTTTCGTTTTCTTGGTATTTTATTAGAAAATCGGGATAAAAGTCTTCTTTGCCTATAATGGCGCTACCTTTTTTAGGGATATTTCTTAAAATTTCTATATCTAAACGCTTTTTTTTAGCGTAATTTGTCAAATCATTTAAAAATTTAAGTTCCCATTCGTCCAAACTATCCGGAGAAATCGAAATTTTTTCTATATTATCGTTGCTGTTTTTAATTTTTTCAAGTAAAGTTTTTTTCTCTTTTTTTATTTTTTCGGGATTTAGGGCAATGGGAATTGGGGAAGTAAATTCGATTTCTTCAAAAATCTCAAAGTTTTGAAGTTGTATACTCTTTTCGTTACTCGTAATTTTTGAAATGACATTTAATGTATTGAGTTTTGGTATGTTGCAATTTGTGTCTT
>Ga0256843_1000088_pt1 | contig 76551 bp, 73 predicted proteins | sample AlvinellametaG_FD_191572 | JGI IMG/M metagenome (GOLD analysis project Ga0256843, IMG submission 191572) | Pompeii worm associated microbial communities from hydrothermal vent at the East Pacific Rise, Pacific Ocean - Alvinella | ecosystem: Host-associated > Annelida > Integument > Unclassified ... | reverse complement strand
GTTACATGAGAGTGCTTCAGTAAGAAAACTACTTATCAAACGAAACGGCCGTGTTATTAAAGTGATAGATTTTTATGATCTTTTATTTAAAGCACGTCGTGCGAGTGCTACAGTTTTAAAACATGGTGATATTGTTGTAGTGAAAAAAGCACAAATCTTAGCATCAGTTGATGGTTATGTAAATGATGCAGCTATTTTTGAACTTAAACCTGGTGAGTCGTTACGAACACTTATCGATTATGCTGGGGGTATGAAACCAGATGCATCAAAAACAAATATCAGAGTAAAACGGTATGTAAATAATACAAAAGTAAAAACTTTTACAATTAGTTACGATAAAGCACGTCGTTTTCATGTTGTTAATGGGGATGAGATATATATATATCCACTCTCATCAGCATCAAACGACAGTGTCAATATCTATGGAAATATTATACGCCCTGGTACATATCAGCTTCCAAAAGATAAGTCGTTAAATACAATTTTACAAAAGTATACGCAGAATGGTTTAAAACGTTTTTTTCTTCCAAATACCTATTTTGATTATGCTGTAATTAAGCGTTACAATAGTGATTTAGAGTATTCTACACGCTCTTTTTCTGTACAAAATGTTTTACAGGGTAAACAAACTGTTCATCTTTATCCTCAAGATGAGATCTTTTTCTTTTCAAAAAATGATATTTTTACAAATGAGTATGTTATAACAAAAGGGGCAAACCTTATTCATCCAGGACAATTGCAATATTTTGCAGGTATGAGTGTTCGCGATGCAGTAAATGCTTCTGGAATTGATGGTGTTATTGATGATAAGGTTAAAGTAACAACATTTAATACACCAGACCTTATGCCAAAAACACAATTTTACTCTTTAAAAAATGAGGGTTATGTACAGTTAAGCCCATATGATGAAGTTGAAGTGTTTGGATACTATGATACGCATGTTTTAGAACCAATTCGAATCAATGGTGAAGTTGTTAAGCCATTGAAAACTTTCTATGAAAAAGGGATGAATGTTGCTGATTTGATCGATATGGCAGGTGGTCTTACACCAAAAGCGTATAGAAAAAATCTTGAGATCGTACGTTACTATGTTGATGCAAATCAAACACGCCATAGAAAGATTATTAAAATCGACACAACACATACAAAATACAAAGATATTTTATTGCAACCTTATGATGTTGTTAATATCTTTAGAATCCCTAACTGGAGCGAAAATAAAACTGTAACGCTCAAAGGTGAAGTTCGTTTCCCAGGTACTTACACCATAGAGACTGGTGAAAAATTAAGTAGTGTAATTAAAAGAGCTGGAGGTTTTACCAAAGAAGCTTTTATTCAAGGTGCTGTGTTTACACGTGAGAGTGTACGTAAACGCCAGATAGAGCAATATAACAAATCACTCGCACGTATAAAACGTCAACTTGCTGTGTTTAATGCAATGCCGGCAAATGCTAAACAAAGTGCAGTTTCTTCTGATCCTTTATCAACATTAAATGAAGTGATGAGTGAAGCGAAAAAATATCAGCCAATTGGACGTGTAAGTATTGCACTTGATACAAATATTACAAAAATTAAACAAAGTGAATATGACTTAGTGTTGCAGGATAAAGATACATTGATTATTCCAGCTCAAATTGATACTGTTACAGTATTTGGTGAGGTGTTTAATCCAACATCATTTGTATATCATGATGGGATGAAGGTTTCAGACTACATTAATATGGCGAGTGGCTTTGCTCGAGGTGCTGATGTTGATAGAGTGTATATTATTCACGCAGATGGTACAAGTGAACCAGCAGTTGGTGGTTGGTGGATCTTCTCATCTTCAGCAGAAGTGCATAAAGGTGATACTATTGTTGTTCCTATGTATATTAAAGAGTATAACAACCTTGATTTATGGGAGAGTATAAGTAAAATTTTAGCTAGTTTTGCTGTAACTGCTGCAACATTAAATACCCTTGGAGTATTTTAATGCAAAAAGATGTAACAATGCAACAACAAGAGTGTGTAGCGATGATTCAAGAGGATGAGATCGATTTACGAGAGTTATGGCAAACGATTAAAGATGGAAAAAAGACTATCTTTTTAACAATGTTTATCATCGTAACTTTAACATTTATATATGTTTTAAAGGTGCCAAATACATATAAATCTGAAGCTGTTTTAATACCAAGTGGACAAGATAAAGGGGTTTCTCTTGGTGGTCTTGGTGGTTTAGCAGCTATGGCTGGTGTAAGTCTTGGTGGTGGAAGTATGACGCCAGATATCGCATTTAGCTCTTTACTTAATAATTATGGTTTTATGAAAGAGTTTGTTGAAAAAAACCATATATATGAGTACTACACAAGAGATAATTATGATCAAAATTATGTGTTTGCATTAGGTTTTAGAGGCTTATATGAGCTTTTTAAATCTAAAAAAGAAGAAGAAAATAAAGAAGATGCTGTTTATAAATTGATACAAAAACTACAGAAAAACTTTTCAGTTTCATCTGATAAAAAATCTGGACTTATAACTGTTTCATATAGTGATTATGATCGTACATTTACCCCTAAAATGGTTTCGATGTTTTTACATGATGCAAGTGCATATCTTGTAGATAATGGCTTGAAAAATATTGAAAGTAGATTACAATATTTTACTAAAGAGATGGCAAAAGTTGAAGCGTTTGAATTACGTCAGTCTCTTTCTCAAATGATAAGTAAAATTTTACAAGAAAAAGTGATGATGAAGTCAAAGCAGTACTATCAATGTGATCTTTTAACACCACCAAAAGAGGCGTATATAAAAGATAAAACAAAGCCAAAACGTGGGTTGATTTTAGTTGTGGCGTTTATTACAAGTATCATACTTGGTATTTTTATAGTATTTTTTAGAAATTTTTTAAAACAACAGGAGCAATAAGATGATTTTAGTAACAGGTGGAGCAGGGTATATTGGGAGTCATACAGTAGTATTACTTGTTGAAGCTGGATATGATGTAGTTATTTTTGATAATTTTAGTAACTCTTCACGTGAGAGTATTGCACGAGTTGAGAAAATAGTTGGTAAAACTCTTGAAGTTGTAGAAGGTGATATTAGATCACATGAAGATCTAAGAAAAGCTTTTAGTAAGTATGATATAGACTCTGTAATCCATTTTGCAGGTCTTAAAGCTGTTGGAGAATCGGTTGAACAACCTTTAAAATATTATGATAATAATATTCATGGGACAGTAGCACTGTGTGAAGTGATGCAAGAGCATAATTGTAAAACAATAGTATTTAGTTCATCAGCAACAGTTTATGGTGATCCTCATACTACGCCAATAACAGAAGATTTTCCTTTAAGTGCAACAAACCCTTATGGGAAAACAAAGCTCTTTATTGAAGAGATTTTGCGTGATCTTGCAGTATCAGATAGTACATGGCATATAGCATTACTTCGATATTTTAATCCTGTTGGTGCACATGAATCAGGAACAATAGGGGAAGATCCAAATGGTATTCCAAATAATCTAATGCCATTTATCTCTCAAGTAGCTGTTGGTAAAAGAGAATTTTTAAGTGTGTTTGGTGGGGATTATGATACACATGATGGAACTGGTGTTCGAGATTATATTCATGTAGTTGATTTGGCAAACGGACATTTAAAAGCACTCGAATATCTAAAAAATAATACAGGAGTTCTTACCGTAAATCTTGGAACAGGAAATGGATATTCAGTTTTAGATATGGTGCATGCATTTGAAAAGGCAAGTGGAAAAAAAGTACCATACAAGATTGTAGATCGTCGTCCTGGTGATGTTGCTAAATGTTATGCAGATCCATCGTATGCAAAAGAGGTTATAGGTTGGCAAGCACATAAAGAGATTGATGAGATGTGTGCTGATGCATGGAGATGGCAAAGTAATAATCCAAACGGATATAAAGGGTAACTTTATATAACCTCATATGGCAAGCATATATGCTTTGCCGTATACCAACGACTAATCCCTTCATCATTATATGGATGTTCTTGTTGTGTCATGGGAATTGAACTGTTTCGAAGATATGATCGAACTATGCCAATAATGATAAAAAATACAAACCACAATAAAATAGCGATAAAATAATCATACAGATACCATCCTAACACTGCAATAACACTAGGGGTACCTTTAAGCAGATACTCTATCGTTTTTGCTATCAAACGACATTTTTTAGTTTTTAGTTGAGGAGTTGGTATAAATACTTCTAAAATTACATCATCTTTCATAGAGAACATTATAGCCAAAATAAGAGGCAATAATATAATTTATATAGATTTGTATAATAAACTTTAGTCATAAAGACTAAATTATCTTTATAAAACTTGCAACTATTAACTTTTTTTGCTAAAATTCACAAAAAAAATTATAAAGGATACACTATGGCAAAACATCAATTTCAAACAGAAGCAAATCAAATTTTACAACTTATGATCCATTCACTCTATTCAAATAAAGAGATTTTTTTACGTGAGTTGATCTCTAATGGTTCAGATGCTCTTGATAAACTTAATATGTTGGTTCTTACTGATGAAAAATACAAGGGGATAGAGTTTAATCCTCGTATTGATATTATTCCAAATAAAGATGCAAAAACATTAACAATTAAAGATACTGGTATTGGTATGAATGAAGAGGATCTTTTAAATAACCTTGGAACAATTGCCAAATCTGGTACAAAAGCGTTTTTAGAAAATTTGACAGGTGATGCAAAAAAAGATTCACATTTAATTGGTCAATTTGGTGTTGGATTTTATTCGGCATTTATGGTAGCACACAAGATAGAGGTTATCACGAAAAAAGCTGGTGAAGATACAGCGTATAAATGGACTAGCGATGGTAGTGGTGAATTTGAGATTCAAGAAGCTACAAAAGAATCTCATGGTACTGAAATTATTTTATACCTAAATGATGATGAAACAGAGTTCTTAGAAGAGTACCGTATTGAAAATATAGTTAAAAAATATTCTAATCATATTCCATTTCCTATTTATATGGAAAAAGAGAAGTTTATTCCTGCTAAAACAGATGATGATGGAAAGGAGATAGAACCTTCTTCTACAGAAAAAGAGGTTGTGCAGATCAATAATGCAAATGCACTTTGGACCATTTCAAAAAGTGAGTTAAAAGATGAAGATTATAAAGCATTTTATGAAACTTTGGCACACTCTAATGAAGAACCACTTACGTGGATGCATCATAAAGCTGAGGGTGCAATAGAATATACAACACTTTTTTATATTCCTAGTAAAGCACCTCTGGATATTTACCGTGTAGATTATCAACCAGGTGTAAAACTCTATATCAACCGTGTATTTATTACAGATGATGATAAAGAGCTTATGCCAACATATTTACGTTTTTTACGTGGTGTAATCGATTCGGCTGATTTACCACTTAATGTTTCTCGTGAGATTTTACAATCGAATCCTGTGATGGCGAAGATTAGAAATGCATCAGTGAAAAAAGTGCTTTCTGAACTTGCTAAGATGATGAAAAAAGATCCTGAGAAATATGATATTTTTTATAAAGAGTTTGGAAATGTACTCAAAGAGGGTCTTTATAATGACTTTGCAAACAGAGAAAAGATTTTAGAGCTTTTAAAATTTCATACACTAAACTCAGATGAGATGACAACTATCGAAGAGTTTGTTAAAAATGTAGATGAAGCCAAAAAAGAGATTTATTATATTACTGGAAAAACATCTGTAGATATGTTAAAACGCTCTCCTGTATTAGAGAAGTTTAAATCACGTGGTATCGATGTTCTTATACTCAATGAAGAAGTTGATACGATCATCTTCCCAATGGTAACAGAGTATAAAGAGTATAAACTTGTGCCTGCTGCTGATGCAAAATTTGAGGAAAGTGAAGAGGAGAAAAAAGCTAAAGAGGAAAAAGCTAAAGAGTTTGAAGGTTTTACAAAAGAGCTGAAAGATATTTTAGGTGATACGGTGAAATCTGTAGAAGTTTCAACTGAACTTACAGACTCTCCTGTTGCAATAAAAGCAGATAAAGAGGATCCTGCATATATGATGGCACAGATGATGAAACAGATGGGTCAAGCTACAGATGTGGAAGAACCTGCACCTATTTTACAGATCAATCCAGATCATGAACTGATCCAAAAACTTAAAGATTCAGCAGATCAAAATCTTATAAGTGACGCTGCACATGTTCTTTTTGATCAAGCAAAACTTTTTGATGGTCAAGAACTTGATGATACTGCTGATTTTGTAACAAGATTAAACAGAATTATTGCAAAAGCATTATAAAAATCGTGGGTGCTATTGTAGCATCCATACCTGCTTTCCCCAATTTTCGAAGCTTCTAAGCTTTTTTATAAAAAAATATGTTATATTACTGTTATGTTTAAACGGCTCAGATTATTAAAAAATAAATTTTATAAACGAACGCAAACAGAAGCATTACGTTTACATGCGTTAAATGTTTTACGAAAAGCTTCGAAAAAAAAGCTTCAACACTTGCCTATAGCAGAGTATCAGTATGATCCAAAACTTGCTGTAGAGGAGCTTGGTATTGAACATGAGCTAGTAATGCAATTACTTGATGATTATGTAGCTCAAACGATAAAAGCTATCGTTCAGTTTCAAGAGTATATTGATGTATTACAAAACTCACAAAATTCTCATGAAAAACTTGATTATACCCATTTTAAAGAGCTTGCACATAAAAATCTTGGTGTTGCAAGAAATTTACGAATAAAAGATGCTGAATTATTACTTGAGGAGTTAATGAAACAAGAGGATATTGAGTATCTTATAGAGTGTTTAGAAGCATTAAAAGCGTGTGCTATCCGTTTATCTCCTGAATGTGCTTATGATACACTAAAGCTAATTGAAGTGAAAAACACCCTTTTAAAAGATTATTGATTTCTTAGTGTATGAGAGATCTGTTCAAGTTTACCTTTTGGTTTTTTTATAACAATATGCTCTTTTTTTGGAAGAGGCATAGCAAAAGCTAATAAAATGAAAAGAAGTGAAAAAGCCACTCCAGCTAATATACTTAAAATAAGTTTGAGTTTAAAATCATCCATGGATGTATTATACCATTTCAAAAGGAATCTACCAAGATGAAATATCTTTTTTTTATACTTTTGATCCCACAGTTTCTTTGGAGTGATCCTACATCTACGTATATCCTTAAAAGTATTCCTCATAATGGTCTGTATAGCTTTGCAGATCCAAGAAATGCACAGATGAGTTTTTTTCTTACCCCATATGGTATTGTTACATTAGAAGATCTGTATTATCATCCTCAAACAACACAGGTTTGCAAAAAAGAGATCATAGTTTTTTACATAGATCATAGTGATAAGCGTTATTTTGTTCAAGAACATATGTATATAGAGCAAAAATATCATATAGAGTTTAAAAAAGATACACGTGCTGTAATATATGTTCAAGGTACAACTACACTTAGTGAAATCTTACTTAAAGAGGGATTGGCATATGTAGTACCAAATTTTTATGATAAAGAGTTTCTTTATAGATTTAAACAAGCTCAAAAAGATGCACGTCTTCATCAAAAAGGGATATGGAAAGATAAGGTTCTTGTGCAGTGTATGGCACAGTATAATGTGCCACGTTAGATATATTTAATGTTCATTAGAATGTTCATGGGTCATATAGATCCAAAACTCTTTATGTGAATGTCCCTTATTGAGAAAATAAAATTGTAAAATTGCTACGCGATAGAGTGTAATTAACATTTTTGCATATGGTATAAACAGACTTAATTTTACAAAAAATGGTTGCTCTTTATCCCCTTTTGATGCCATCATCTCCTCCATACCAATATTATTGCTTAAATAAAGGCCAAACATCATAGAAAAAAGAAAATTTAGCATTATTCCATAGATCATATATGCTGCAAAATCTTGTTCAAACATACCTGCGATCATTGAGCGTTTCCTTGTGAAATAATTTGTGTTCGAATCATACCAAAAAACTATTAAAAAGTAACACAGAAGTGTTCAGAAGATATTTTTTTTCTTCTACAAACTTTATTTAAACATCTTTGTACTATACTAAGAGGGACAAATTATGAATAAAGGTAATTTTATGGAAACGAACCTCGTAATAGAGGGAGTTAAATTTATGGTATTAGGTATGGGAACAGTGTTCGCATTCTTAATAATAATGATCGCTTGTATGAATCTCATGTCAAGTATCATTCATAAATACTTCCCTGAACCCCAAGCAAGTGCGCAAGCACCAGTAGAAAACAAAGATAATAAAAAAATAGTTGCTGCTATTACAGCTGCGATTATGCATCATAGACAAGGGTAAGGATTACAATGGCTAAGAAAAAATTTATAGATGTAATGGATACAACTTTTAGAGACGGGTTCCAGTCAGTATTTGGTGGCCGTGTTCTAATGGATGATTTTTTTCCAGCTGTAGAAGCTGCGAAAATGGCTGGTATTAACCACTTTGAGTTTGGTGGTGGAGCGAGATTTCAATCTCTATACTTTTATTTAAAAGAAGATGCATTTGAAATGATGGACAAATTCCGTAAAATTGTTGGTCCAGATGCAAATCTTCAAACACTCGCTCGTGGTGTAAATACTGTAATGCTCGATACAGGTTCAAAAGAGTTGATCGATCTTCATGCAAAAATGTTTAAAAAGCATGGAACAACTACTATCCGTAACTTTGATGCGCTTAATGATGTTGAAAATTTAAAATATTCAGGTGAGCGTATTACACATCATGGACTCAAACATGAGATCGTTGTTACAATGATGGATTTACCACCAGGATGTCATGGTGCACATACTGTTGAGTTTTATGAGAAAACACTTCGTGAGATTTTAGATAGTGGTATTCCATATGACAGTGTATGTTTTAAAGATGCTAGTGGTACTTCAAATCCACAAAAAGTATATGAAACGATTAAAATGGCTCGTAGCCTTTTACCAGATGGTACACATATTCGTTTACATACACATGAAACAGCTGGTGTTTCGGTATCTGCATATATGGCAGCTTTAGAAGCTGGTGTTGATGGTATCGATTTAGCTGCTGCTCCTGTAAGTGGTGGAACAAGTCAACCAGATCTTTTAACAATGCTACACGCAACAAAAGGTATGAATTTTGATCTTGGTGGATTAGATATTGGTAAAGTTCTTACATATGAAAAAGAGCTTCAAGCATGTCTTGAAGATTACTTTTTACCACCTGAAGCTACAATGGTTTCTCCAATTATTCCATTTTCACCAATGCCAGGTGGAGCATTAACAGCTAACACGCAAATGATGCGTGATAATGATATTATGGATAAGTTCCCTGAAGTTATTGCTGCGATGCAAGAGGTTGTTGAAAAAGGTGGATATGGTACATCAGTTACACCAGTTTCACAGTTTTATTTCCAACAAGCACTTAACAATGTTATGCAGGGTCCTTGGAAAGCAATTGCTCCTGGTTATGGTCGTATGGTACTTGGATATTTTGGTAAAACTCCAGTGGAACCAGATCCAGAGATCGTAAAAATAGCAAGTGAAAAACTTAACCTTTTACCAACAAAAGAAAAAGCACTAGATTTAGCAGATGCAGATCCAGAAAAATCTTTAGAAAACTGGATTAATAAACTTAAAGCTGAAGATATCGAGATTACTGAAGAAAATATCTTTATTGCAGCTGCGTGTCAAGAAAAAGGTATCGCTTTCTTAAAAGGTGAAGGTGAATTAAATATAAGAAAAAAATCTCAAATGAAATCAGATTGTGAAGAGAAAGGAAGTTCAAATATGGGTAGTGGAAATTATACAGTAGTAGTAGATGGTCAAAAATTTAGTGTTCAAGTAGCAGAAGGTGATGCAGATATTCAAGTAGTTGCAGTAGATGGTGAAGCAGCAGTAGCAGCTCCAACTCCAAATGCTCCAAGTGGTGAAGGTGTAGATGTAAAAGCACTTCTTCCAGGTAATGTTTGGAAAATTGTTGCAAATCCAGGTCAAAGTGTTCAAGAGGGTGATGTGATTATGATCCTTGAATCTATGAAAATGGAGATCGATGTAGTAGCACCTAAAGGTGGTGTTTTAAAATCAATTAATGTTGCAACAAATGATAAAGTTGTTGAAGGTCAAGTTGTAGCAGTAATAGGATAAGCCTTATGAAAAAAATTATAATAAAATTTGTAGCACTCTTTATGCTTTTAGCTGTAAGTAGTGTGAGTGCAGTTGCGTCTGAACACGCAACGGCTGCTCAGGCTCCTCAAAAAGCTTCAACACATAAAGAGGAAACATATCAATCACAGTCTATGGGACATATGGTTGTGAACTTTTTAAAATCAACAGGTATTGTTGCATTGGTAAATCCAAATCCAGATGAATTGAGTGCAACTGGTGAGAAGATGAGTGACTTCCACAAAGGTACTGGTCGCATCATTATGATTTTAATCGTTTTCTTACTCTTTTGGCTTGCTATTGCAAAAGGTTTTGAGCCATTGCTCCTTTTACCTATTGCTTTTGGTGGTTTATTAGCAAATATACCAGTAGCCAATATTGCAGGTCCACATGGATTCTTGGGTGTAATTTATAATATGGGGCTATCAAATGAGATGTTCCCTATTATCATCTTTATGGGTGTTGGTGCTATGACTGACTTTGGTCCATTGCTTTCGAACCCTAAAACAGCACTTCTTGGTGGTGCAGCACAGTTTGGTATCTTTGGAACGCTTGTTGGAGCAGTAGCACTTTCTCAAATGGGACTTGTTGATTTTACTTTACAACAAGCAAGTGCAATCTCTATTATCGGTGGAGCTGATGGTCCGACATCTATCTTTATCGCAACGAAACTTGCACCAGAACTTTTAGGAGCTATTGCAGTTGCTTCATATAGTTATATGGCGATGGTACCTATTATCCAACCTCCTATTATGAAAGCACTTACTACAGAAGAGGAACGTAAAATCAAAATGAGTACATTACGTCATGTATCTCGTTTAGAAAAACTTGTATTCCCTATTGTAGTACTTATGCTTGCTATTTTAGTATTACCAGAATCTACACCACTAATTGGTGCGTTTATGTTTGGTAACTTCTTGAAAGAATCAGGTGTTGTTGAGCGTTTAAATGATACATTGCAAAATGCACTTATCAATATTACAACAATCTTCTTAGGTCTTGGTGTTGGTTCAAAACTTGCAGCAGATCAGTTCTTAGTACCTGAGACTATGTTTATTATGGTTCTTGGTATCGTTGCATTCTCTGTAGGTACTGCAGCAGGTGTATTAATGGCTAAGATTATGAATCTTTTCCCAGGAAACAAAATCAACCCACTTATTGGTTCAGCTGGAGTTTCAGCAGTGCCTATGGCAGCTCGTGTATCAAATAAAGTTGGTATGGAATATGACCGTACAAATATGCTTTTAATGCATGCAATGGGTCCAAACGTTGCAGGTGTTATTGGTTCAGCAGTTGCTGCTGGTGTTCTTATCTCTATCTTCGCATAGAGAGGGACGCTCTTTTTAGTATAAGATACAATAGTATGTATCTTATACATCCTCTTCTTCTTATATAATCTTTTTACTTAAATCGTTGGATCATACTTTTTCATATTATGGATAATTAGTGGAATAACATTGTGACTTTTTGTCTTATTGATAAAATCGTCTGCACCAAGTACTTCAGCTTCACGTTTGTTATTATCACCAGTCATTGAAGAGTTTACAATAATTGGAATATTGTGTGTATGTGGATTGGCTTTAAGGATTTTTACAACAGTAAAACCTGACATTTCTGGCATCTCAATATCAGTAATAACTGCTGCTATTTTTTTATTCGCCTGATCGCCAAGAGATTCAATATAGTTAACTAACTTTTTACCATTATCAAAAAGTTGCATATTGATATTTGCTTTTTGGAAAAGTTGAATAAGATGACGCTGTGCTGTTTTTGAATCTTCAGCAATGAGTACTGTACCATTTTTAAGCTTATCTGGAATTGGAATATCTTTGAGATTTTGAACATCTTTTTCGACATCTACTAATGCTTGAGGCAGTACATCTGCTAAAAGTTTTTCATAATCAAGTACAAGGCACAAGCTTCCATCTTCAAGTCGTGTATCATTGATGACCACACCATCATCTTTGAGTCTATAGCTATCTGGTGCATGCATCTCATTCCAGTTTTTCTTTAACACACGATATGCAGACATAATTCGTAAACCAATAATAACACCATTAAAATCACAAATGAGGATATTTGAATTTTGTACCTCTTCATATGTGAGTGTTGTACCTAGCCATTTTGGAAGATTTAAAATGGGGATTTGTAATCCACGTAATATAATTGTTCCTTCCAATAATGGATGTGCAGAAGGGATTTGTGTTAAGAAATGGTTTTTAGACTCAACAACTTCTCGAGTCTTAAAGACATTGATAGCATAATATGCAGACTCTTCATTATTATTTACTCTAAAAACAAGGAGTTGAAGCTCATTGTTTTTTGCCAAGTTAGTTGCAGCATCTACATTATCTAAAACAGACATAGATCCCCTTTAATTTTAATTATCTCTTAATAGTACCAAAAGAATAATGAAATATGCTTGAATGTTAGGAATGAAATGTTAGAATACAAAGAAAAAAAATAAAGGTTTTTTGTGAAATATATATTTTTCTTTCTATGGACAGTTTCAAGTTTATTTGCCGAGGTATATTATGCGAAAGTTGAGCCGTATAAAATCTATGCAATTTCATCTGATGTGATGGGTGCAGTTACACATATTCATGAAGATTTACTTGGAAAAAAGTTATCTAAAGAGGTGTATATCAAAATTGATGATAAACTTGATAGAGAAGAACTCTATAGTGTAAAACAAAAATTGCATGATCTTAAAAGTACATTGAAGCTTTCTGAAGAGATGGCACGTAACTTAAAAGAGGTACTTGCAAAAAAACGCGCAAACTATAAAAGAGTTTTAGCAATGAAAGTTAAATCAAAGATCGAAAAAGATCGTGAGTTTTATGACCTTATTGCAACTCAAAACTCTTACATAGCAACACAAAAAGAGATTAACTCTTTGCGTGTACAAATAGCTGATTTGTCGTTACGTAAAAAAGTGCTTTATAAAACTATTCATGATAAAAATCTCAAAGCACCAGGATTAACACTTTATAGTATAAAAGTAGAGGAGGGACAGGTTGTTACAAAAGGGACACCATTAGCACAACTTGCTGATCTCTCCAAGGGATTGTTAACTATCTATCTTACAAAAGAGGATCTAATGCAAATAGGTTCATCTGTTGTATATATCAATGGGAAAAAAACATCATATACTATATCTCGTTACAGCACGATAGCTGATGCACAAAATTTATCAAAGTATAAAGCACAAATTGTTATTGATCCACCGAAAATATTTTCACAACTTGTAAAAGTTGAACTTAAAAAGGATTAATGATGAAAGCAACATTAAGTGCATGTCCCCTTGATTGTTATGATGGATGTGAGATTGTTTATGAAGATGGTGTTAAACCTCTTAAAGGTGGGTATACACAAGGTTTTTTATGCCCCCATATGAATCACTACCATAAACATGATCGCATTACTAAACCACGCTATAAGGGCAAAGAGATCTCAATGCAAGAAGCATTGGATAAGCTATGTAGTATGATTGATGCAGATGGATCAGATAAAACACTTTTTTATAAAGGGAGTGGAAACTTTGGATTGATGCAAGATGTAACCTCTGAGATGTTTGCACAAATGGGTGCGACATTAACAGATGGCAGCTTATGTGATGGCGCAGGGGAAGCTGGTATTATTCAAGGGCGTGGAAGCAATAAAAATATGCCAGTATCAGAGATTGCCAAATCTGATGTTGTGATCTTTTGGGGGCGTAATCCCCATACAACATCTTCACATCTTCTCCCTTTGATAGAAGGTAAGAAAATCATTGTGATCGATCCAGTACAAACACAAATAGCAAAAATGGCTGACTTACATATATGGTTACAACCACACGCAGATATGTTTTTTGCAATGTTATTTGTTCGTTTTTTACATATAAACTTTTTATGTAATGAAGAGTATTTAGAAAAATATGGAAGTGAATTTGAAGATTATTATGAACTAACCCAAACAGTTCGCATTAAAGCATATCTTGAAAAAGCAGGAGTTACATTAGGTGATATAGGTCGTATGATGGAGCTTGTTACCAATAAAAAAGTAGCTATTGTTGTAGGTGTTGGCGTACAAAAATATCTTGACGGTGCTGATATTATGAGAAGTATAGATGCTGTTGCAGTTGCACTTGGTCTTTTTGGAAAAGAGGGGTGTGGAGTAGCATATCTTGGAAATTCTAAAGAGGGGATAACAACACCATTTACAACATCAGCAAAAAAAGTTTCAAAAGTAAATACCCCTTTTGAAAACTTTAGTACAGTTTTTGTGCAAGGTGCAAACCCTTTAGCACAGATGCCCGATACAACTAGAGTACAAAAGAGTATGAAACAAGTAAAGAATCTTGTTTACTTTGGATTATACGAAAATGAAACAAGTGCGATGGCTGATCTTGTGATCCCAGCAAAAACATTTTTAGAAAAAGATGATATACGTACAAGTTATGGTGATCATCGGATGATGATTATGCAAAAACAACTCAACAGTGATATAGGGATAAGCGAGTATCAACTTGCATCGTTTCTTGCAGACAAATATAACTTAGATCTTGCTACTGAAGAGGATCTTATAGAGCATTTTCGTTCCCACTCTGTTATCAAAATAGATGGATCGTGTGAAGTGGAAGCACGAGAGACGATCCCGTATCAAGATGGTTTTGATACAGATGATGGGGAGTTTGCTTTTTTAGAGGAGTATGATGTTGAAGAGCAAGAGGGTGATTTTTTCTTAGTAACACCAAAATCAAAACGGAGTTTAAACTCCCAGTTTTATAGAGAATCAAAACTCTATATCAAAGATGGACTAGGGTATAGTGATGGTGATATGGTTATGGTATGCTCACCAAATGGATCCGTAACATTGCCAGTAGAGACCACAAATATACTGCGTAATGATACAGTACTGATCTACAGTGGTACACCAGGCGTTAATATATTGACATCATCACAACACTCTTTAGATGGAAAATGTGCTATTTTTCAAGAAAATAGAGTTACAATTACAAAGATAGATAAATAGAGGATACAAATGAACACGCAACAACTAGATAAACACTATGTACTACCAACATACGCTCGAGCTGATGTTGAGTTTGTTCGTGGTGAAAATGCAACTTTGTTTGACACAGAGGGAAAAAAATATATAGATTTTACATCAGGTATCGGAGTGGTAAGTGTTGGACACGCAAATAAACGTGTTGCAGATGCATTGTGTGAGCAAGTACACAGTATTACACACATCTCAAACTTATACCATATAGCACCACAGGCACAAGCAGCACAAAAAGTTGTTCAAGCAAGTGGATATGATATGGCATGTTTTTTTGCTAACAGTGGTGCTGAAGCAAATGAGGGAGCTATCAAAATAGCACGTAAACATGGTGAGCGTGATGGTGAGATTAAGCGATATAAAATTATTACATTAAATCACTCATTTCATGGAAGAACCATTACAACGGTTAAAGCAACAGGACAAGAGTCTATGCACAACTACTTTGGACCATTCCCTGATGGATTTGTGTATGCTGATGGTATAGAAGAGATAGAGAGTTTACTTGATGATCATACAGCAGGAGTTATGATAGAACTTATTCAGGGTGAGGGTGGTGTCGAACCACAAGATAAACAACAAGTACAAACTCTTGCCAAACTTTTAAAAGAAAAAGAGATTCCACTTATTGTTGATGAAGTACAAACCGGATGTTATCGTGTAGGTGCGTTTACTGCTTCACAAGCGTATGGGATTGAACCTGAGATTATAACATTAGCCAAAGGTGTTGGTGGTGGTGTTCCAGTAGGTATCGTAATGACAACGCTCAAAGGTGTACTTAGTGCTGGAGATCATGGTTCTACATTTGGAGGAAACTACCTTTCAAGTCGTGCTGTATGTGAAGTTGTTGATATTTTAAATGAACTTAAGGACAATGGTACACTTGATGAGACAATAGCGTACTTTAATGATGCTTTGGAGAGATTTTACAAACAACATACTGCCTTGTTTACACAAAAAGTTGGATTTGGAATGATGTGTGGTTTGCGTGTTAAGGATGCAGATACATTGACAAATATTATCAACAGTGCAAGAGAACATGGTGTTATGGTACTAAAAGCTGGACGTAATACACTCAGATTCTTACCACCATTGACTATAACAAATAGTGAGATAGATGCCGGATTTGAAGCATTACAAAAGGCGATTAAAGCTATCGATACAAAGAGTCTTTAATGAAACAAAAGCTTTATAGTGTTTTGTGTTTGGCAACACTTGTTGTACCTGTATTGTATGCCAATGAAAATAATGCAACATTAAATAGCTACCTTTCTGATCTTAAAAAGAGATCTTTTGGGTATGACTATGAAAAAAACGAAGCACAAAGTTCCATGTTAAGAGATTCATGGATTGCACCTATACAGGTGAACTATTCTTATAAAAAAAGTAAACCTTATACCCAAGAACAGGTGAATGAAGCTGCTGCTATTCGGATAGATCAACCCATTTTTCAAAGTGGTGGTATCTATTATGGAGTAAAGTTTGCCAATGCAAGTAAACTTTATGGAGATTATAGTATAGATGTTGCCAAAAGAAAAATGATTAAACAAAGTGTTGCTTTGTTGATGCAGATAAAACAGATGACATACAAGATACAAAAACAACACTATTTGATTAAAAATGCACAAATCAATTTAGAACAAAAAAAAGAGCAGTATATGAGTGGACAGTTGGACTCTGGCTTTTTAGATAATGCTATTATCCAAACAAATATTTTGCAACAAACTTTATATGATTTTCAAACAGCAAAAGAAAGACTTGTAACACAATTTGAAGCATTGAGTGATTTAGATTATAAAACAGCACATATCCCTCATCTTGATTTTTTAAGTGCAAAAGAGTTTTTAGAACAAAAACACAATATTGTTTTAAAACAATCATCAGCACAAATACAACAAAATAAATATGCAACAAATGTACGAATTGCAAAGTATTTACCAAAAGTATCTCTTGTGGCTGGTTATAACTGGTCAAAAAGTAGTGGTCAAAAGATGTTTGTTGGTGGACAGCTTATAGATAGTTCAAATGAGTTACATTATTATGATTATGGTGTACGTGTTGCATTACCATTTGATATTAATACATTTCGTGATGTTGAATCTGCAAAAGTTGATTATTTTAAAGCGCAAGTGCAACAACAAGATACGCAACGCCAACTTAAAGCACTCTATAGACAAGTGATGCAAAATATTGAGAATTATGATAAAAAAATTGTACTTGCACAACAAAATCAAAAATTATACGAAAAATTGTTTCATGACACGCAAGAGCTGTTTTACGGTGGTTATAAAACACAATATGATGTGGATAATATGAAAAACTCGTTAGAGATTCAAAAACTAGATATCTCTATTTTTGAGCTTGATAAACAATTAGAACTATTAAATCTTTACGAGATGTATATAAACGGTGGTAAATAGATGAAATTTAGTAATTATATGACAGAGTGGCTTTATGGAGAAGATGGATACTATGCAACATATAAAAATATAGGAAAAAAGGGTGACTTTTATACTGCTGTAAGTACAAGTAAATTTTTTGGTGGAAGTGTCGCAAAGCATATCATCTCTTTGGTTGATGAGGGCTTTTTGCAAAAAGATGGCGTTATTTGTGAAATAGGTGCACATCATGGATATTTTTTAGCAGATGTGTGTGAATTTCTTTACACCTTACGACCTGAACTGCTTTCAAGTTTTAGGTTTGTTATTATAGAGAGATTTGATGATCTACAAGAACATCAAAGAAACTATTTTGCTGAGAGTTTTGGTGATGCAGTTTCATTGACTCACTATAAATCTTTGAATGAACTCTCTTGTGAAAATGGTTTTTTTATAGCCAATGAGATCTTTGATGCTTTCCCTTGTGAGCTTTATTTTAAGGGTAAAACTGCAAGTGTTGAGAACCATAATGTAGCGTTTGATCTTGAAGATGAATGGGTAGAACAAAAAGCAAAAAAATATTATAAAGACAGAGGTGAGATCGCTGTAGGTTATGAAGAGTTTGCCAAAGAGATGGCAGCTTCGTGTAAAAAGTTTGAGTTTATGAGTTTTGATTATGGTGAGATGCAAGCACGCCCAGACTTTTCATTGCGTGTATATACTAAACATAAAGTGATTCCATTTTTCTTGCCTGAAGGTGAAGAGGATTACATTCCAAGAGAAGAGTTATATAAAAAAAGTGATATTACCTATGATGTTACTTTTGCTCATGTGAAAGATGCCTATGAAGAAGCAGGAGTGTCATTTGTAGAGTTTAAAGCACAAATGACTGCACTTGTTGATATGGGGATATTAGAACTTTTAGAGATGTTACAACAACACGCAGATGAGAAAATATATAGACAAGAGCTTGAAAAAGTAAAAATTTTACTAATGCCAAACTTCTTGGGTGAACGTTTTAAAATGATACGCTTTAGGAAGGATACTTAAAATCCTCCCATAAGTTTCATCAACTCATCTGGTCTATTTGAGTTTTTAACAGCGTTTTCTTTGGTAATAACATTTTTTTGCAACAGTTCTAAAAGCTGTTGTGTTTGTGTTGTCATTTTTGTTTCTTGTTGATTTAATTGCATTTGCGAATAGATTTGATGCACTTTATCTTCACGGATTTGGTTGGATATAGCTGGATTTGTGATAAGGATCTCTTGAGTTGCAACTTTACCACCACCAATGCGAGGAATAAGTGTTTGTGAGATAACAGCAACAAGTGACGATGCTAATTGTGCACGAATTTGTGCTTGTTCTACACCTTCAAAAACATCAATAATACGGTTAATAGTTCCTGGAGCTGAATTGGTATGGAGTGTTCCAAAGACCAAGTGACCTGTTTCAGCAGCTGTCAGTGCGGCACCGATTGTTTCAGCATCACGCATCTCCCCGATTAAGATAACATCTGGATCTTGACGGAGTGAATATTTCAGTGCCGTTGCAAATGATTCGGTATTTGTTCCAACATCCCGTTGTGAAAAAAGAGATTTTTCGTTTTTATGAACAAACTCCACCGGATCTTCAATAGTGATAATATGGCGACGCTCTGTGATGTTGATCTCATGAAGCATGGAAGCCAGAGTTGTTGATTTACCACTTCCGGTTGGACCAGTTACAAGGATAAGCCCTTTTTCTTTTTTGACTAACTCTTTAAATACAGGTGGATTCCCATACTCATCAAGTGTAGGAATATCGATAGGGATCATACGAAACGCACACGCAATACCGTGAATAGTTCTGTAGTAGTTGGCACGAAAACGTCCAATACCTTTGAGTTCAAATGAGAAGTCAAGCTCATTTTCCTCTTCAAAACGTTTTTTCTGTTTGTCTTCTAAAAGGGAGTATGCCATCTCTTCAATATCTTTTGCACCAAGTACAGGAAGATTAAGAGCACGCAACTCTTTATCGATTCTGATTTGTGGTTCACTTCCTACAACAAGGTGTAAGTCTGATGATTTAAAAGCCATAACACTTTTGAGCAGTTTTTTAATATCGAGTCTTTGTGTTGGTTGTTCTTGGTGTTCTTGTTGTTCTATCATAAAAAAGTCCTTGTATAAATTTCTTGGTTAAAACCAACGATGAGTTGTGTATTATACTCAAGTATAGGTCGTTTTATCAAAAGATTCTCTTTTGCCATCCATTTAATACGATCCTCATCGCTAAGATCAAGCTCTTTGAGTTTGAGTGTACGGTAGGTTGTACTTCTTGTATTAAAAAGTGTTTTAAGGGGTTGTTGTTTGCTCCATTGTTGTATCTTATCATATGAAACAGGATCGGTTTTAAAATCGTGGAGCGTATATGGGATGTTGTGTTGTGTAAAAAAACGGATCGCTTTTTTTACACTGTCACAATTTTTTATTCCATAGAGTTGTACCATCAATAACTACTCAATAATTTTTGGTACGATAAAGAAATGATCAGCACTTTGTGGCGCATGAGTCAATATATCTTCATTTATTTGCGTGTTACACGCAGGTGTATCTTCACGAAGTGGTGTTGCACGATCATCCATCGCGAAAGTAGCATCAATATCTTTAGTATCAAGTTCACTAAGATTATCAACGAAACTTACGATTTCAGAGAGTTGTTGTATGATCTCTTGACGTTTTTCATCAGAGATTTTAACGTAAGAAAGTTTTTCTAGTCGTGTGAGTAAAGCATCATCAACTTGCATAATTTATCCTCAAAAAAAGTATCTGTTAAAAGATTTTACCATAGTTTGATAAAACTTTAACTTATTTATGGGTAATATATCACACTTTTAACAAAGATAGTAAAGGAATAGTTTTTGAGTTTACAAGAAAATTTAAACATGGTTAAAGAGGAACTCTCTTCAGAGGAGAAGTTTTTTGAAAAAGCTGTAGTTACAGAAAAATTTATAAAAAAATATAAAAAACTTCTTATTGGTTCAGCAGTTGCAGTAGCTGTGTTGGTTGTTGGAAATATTGCATACGAATGGAATCAACAGCGTACTATTACAGCTGCAAATGAAGCATTGATGCAATTACGTGCAAACCCTTTGGATAAAGCTGCTGGTTCTGAGTTGCAAACACTCTCACCTGCACTTTATGATCTTTGGAGCTATAATAACGCTTTAGAGCATAATGATACAAAGAGATTACAAAAGCTTAGTGGCTCTCAAACGATCCTTATTGGAGATCTTGCATCATATGAAGCAGCACAACGTACTCAAGATAAGGCAAAACTTCAGAGTTACGGACAAAAGCAAGGTAGTATTTATAGAGATTTAGCAGAGGTTGAAGTTGCACTTATTGATATGAAAAGTGGTGCTGTTGATAAAGCTCATACAAAATTGGCAACAGTTGCACAAGAACAAAATTCTCCACTTGCAAATATTGCAAAGGGATTACTCCATTATGGTGTTAAATAATCTTTTGCGTGTTACCCTTGTATGGGTGACAGTTGTATCAATCTTTACAGGTTGTAGTACACGAGAAGTTTTTGAGCCAAAAAAACTCGATGGAGAATATACAGCAATTAAACAACGGACAAAGAGTGTTGTGGATATTGCATCTGATATTGCTTTACAAAGTGATAATACAGTTATTGTACCAACACAAGAGCTCAATGTAACTATTAAACCAAATCAGCGTGTTGTTGGGATGAGTGATGGTTGGGTGCTCTCTAGTACTATTGATGGTAATCTTACTATGACATCAGTTGATGATCCTACACAGACAAAAACACTTACACTAAAAAACACCATTGCAGCTGCTAGTGTTTTAGATGATACGCTTGCTGTGGTATTTGCAAATAATGTAATGGCATTATATGATATACCAACACAAGAGTTGCTCTTTAAAGAGGAGAGTGGCAAGGCGATAGCTGTTGATATGCGTATAGCAAATCCACGCTTTTTTCATGGACTTGTCCTTTTTGCTACATTGGATGGTAAGATTGTCCTTGTAAATCAAGAGGCGAAAAAAGTTCTTCGTCGTGTTATAGTTTCATCGGAAGATTTTTTTAACAATATTATCTATTTTGATTTGATGGGTAACAAAATTATTGCTGCAACAGGGTATGAACTTTTATCATTATCGCAACAACAGTTACGCCAAAAGTATGAGATTCGAAATATAGTGCATAATGATGATACAATCTATATAAATACAAAACAAGGGGAAGTGGTAGCACTAACACCAACTTTGGAAGTTATCAAAAAAGTAAAATTTCCCTTTGCACATTTTCTTGGTATGATTTTAGATGATACTACCTTGTATATCTTGGAAAAAGAGGGATATATGATCGTAATGGATGCGAAAACATTTACGTATAAAATCTATGAAGTAGATATAGATGATGGTTTTGTATTTGTTGCAAATAAACGTTTTTATATAGATGATCAGATTCTAAAACTACAAAAATAATTGCAATGTCTAACGAACTTGAAGCATTTATAGAGTATATTACTGTTATAAAAGCTTTGAGTCCAAAGACGGTAGAAGCATACAAAGGTGATCTTTTACTTTTAGAAGAACACGCAAAAACTCCGTTAATTAATCTTACAAATGAAAAGCTCTTAGAAATTTTATATCAATACGAAAACAAACGTACACTCAACAGAAAACTCTCAGCAGTAAATGCGTTTTTTGATTTTTGTCAGCAACAAGATTTTGTAGAACAAAAATATAAAATTAAGTTTGCAAAAATTCCTAAAACACTACCAAAATTTTTATCGTATGAGCAGATTCAACAAGGATTACTTCAAATCGATGCAACAACAGTAACGGGGATGAGAGATTATGCTTTGATACTGTTTTTATATGCAAGTGGAGCGCGTATTAGTGAATGTTTGGAGTTACAAATGGGAGATATTGAAGATGGGTGGCTTCATATTCGTCATGCAAAAGGGCAAAAAGAGAGGATCGTTCCATTGGCTCAAGTTGCTATTGATGCTATAAATACCTATCTTCAAAATAGGGGTTTTGAACATAAATATGTATGGTGTAATTATCAAAAAAAGCAGCTTAGTCGTATTAGCGCTTTTAAAATTACTCAGAAGTACCTTGGGGTATCACCACATGTATTGCGACACTCTTATGCAACATCATTGATACGAGGTGGTGCTGATTTGCGTGTTGTTCAAGAACTTTTAGGACACTCCTCATTACTTACAACACAAATCTACACTCATATTCAGCGTCAAGATTTGCAAGATACACTGCAAGCATATCATCCATTAGCATAGGAGAGGATCTAGTATAATGAGTTTTTTACAAAAAGATAATAAGATATTTTCAAAACCATTTTTGGATGCACTCTTTTGTACACAAAACAAATGGCATCAACATGGTGTTTTAATGCACACATTGCGTGTTGTATACTATACTGTAAAACATAAAGATTTTAAGCTTCTTCCAGCAGCATTGTTACACGATATCGGAAAACCGTTTGTAGCATTTAAAAAAGATCAAGAGGATTGGGATTTTGATGAGTGGAGTTTTACAGATCATGAAGAACGATCCTATCAGCTTATAAAAGATCTTCCATTTATAAGTGCATATACAAAAGATATTGTTCGTTACCATTATTTGATACGAGATATAAAAAAATCTAAACAAGAAGATTTGCAACGTTACTATCAAAAAAAAGCTATTTGGGATAGTTTGGATAGTGCGATGCAAGAGGATCTTCAACGTTTTTTACGTTACGATGATTTAGGAAAAGGGAAAAAACGCCGATGAATGGATTAGATAAAGAAAGTATAGTGGCATTAGTCTTAGAAATTGCCATAAAGTTAAGTGTTGTCGCATTTATAGTTTACGTCTCGTTTTTGATTGTAGATCCTTTTATTCCGATAATATTATGGTCTAGTATATTAGCAGTTACACTTTTTCCTCCCGTTGAATATTTAGCAAATAAATTTCAAACAACACGCAAAAGGGTTGTAACTATTTTAGCTATTGTTCTTAATTTATTGTTAATTGTACCAACATATCTTGTTTCGGATAAAGCAATAGCAAGTATGAAAAAATTGACTGCAATTGCAAAAAATGGCAGTGTAACATTTCCTCTTCCTCCTCATGGTATGAAACAGTTTCCTGTTATTGGAGAAGAACTCTACAATTTTTGGTTAGAAGCATCAACAAATTTTGAAGCAACATTTAAAAGTTTTGAACCACAGATTAAATCAATAGCACTTCATTTGCTTAATCTTTTTGGAGATGCACTGAGTGTGGTTGTTATCTCAGTAGTTTCTATGATAGTCGCTGCTTTTTTAGTGATTCATGCTGATACTTTGAGCCATTTTTATACACATATATCTACACGGCTTATTGGTAATAAAGGTAGAGAATGGGCACGTTTGACAGCGTTGACAATTCGTAGTGTTGCTCTTGGTGTAATAGGGGTTGGTGTTATTCAAGGTGCATTTGCTCTCTTGGGATTAGTTGTAATGAAAATACCTTTTAGCATTGTAATTGCTTTATCTATTATGTTCTTAACAATTGTGCAACTCCCTGCTTTTATTGTTATTGGACCACTCTTAGCATACGTTTTGTCTCATGATACTTCAACATCAGCGATTGTATTTAGTATATATATGCTTATTGTAGGTGGCATTGATGGTGTCTTAAAGCCTCTTTTGATGGGTCGTGGTGTTAATTTACCTATGTTAGTTGTACTAGTTGGTGCAATAGGTGGTATGCTTTTGATGGGAATGATTGGGCTTTTTGTTGGGGCTGTTATCTTTTCGTTGGCGTATAAATTATTTATTTTATGGTTAGATTACAAATAGTTTGTTATAATAAATAAATAGGGTGCTATAATACTTATATGAAAAAGTTTACACCTATAATTATAATTGGATTGTTTATTGTTGTTATTGTTTTAGTGTTTTTGTCACTTTCAAAGTCACAGCAAATGGTTGTTATAAAAGAGGGGAACACGCAACATAAGCCACTTCCTATTATCTTACATAAGTATCAAGATAGCTTTTGTGGTATGGTAATAGATGATATTACGTATGCTTCAGAGGTTGTTGCTCCTGATGGTAAAACATGGTTTTTTCATGATCATGGAGATTTTGTAGAGTGGTTGAAAGATAAGCCTTTTAAAGATCAAGCAACGATTTGGGTTCATGCTATCGATACAAACAGATGGATAGATGCAAAAAAAGCGTTTTATACACGCAATGAGATAACTCCGATGGAGTATGGTTTTGGTGCGTATGAACATAAAAAAGATGGGATGATCGATTTTGATACGATGCGTTTATATGTACTTCGTGGTGAAACTATGAAAGATCCAAAAATTAAGCATCAATTGCTTTTAAAGTGATAGTATGGATACAGTAAATCTTTTAACAATAATATCGATCGCTTTTTTGGGGTCTTTTGGTCACTGTATAGGTATGTGTGGAGGTATTGTTGTTGCATACTCAAATATTAAAATATCTCCTAGTGATTCAAAAGTTTCCCAAACAACGGCACACTTTTTATATAATATGGGACGCGTTGTAACATATACCATACTTGGAGCTCTTTTTGGTGCTGTAGGAGGTGTAGCAACACTGAGCAACACTGCAAATGGAACACTTTTGATTGTAGCAGGTGTTGTAATGATTTTAGCAGGATTGTCTTTAATGGGAAAAATTAAGTTTTTAACCCTTATAGAACATACATTTGCTTCATCATCAGTATATAAAAAAGCATTTCAAACGATTTTGCATTCTCGTTCAAACAGTAGTTTTTTTGTTTTAGGGATGTTAAATGGGCTCTTACCATGTGGTTTTGTGTATTTTTTTGCTATTACAGCAGCTGCAACAGCAAGTCCACTATATGGTGCAATGGTAATGTTTATTTTTGGTATTAGTACGATACCAGCACTTTTTACATTGGGGTTTATCTCCTCTTTAGCAAGTACTTCAGGATTTCGCAACATGATGATGGCACTCTCGAGTGTCGCAGTAATCCTTTATGGTACATTTACAATTTATAATGGGTATGATTATCTTACAAACCCACAAAGGACGGTACAGCAATGTCATTAAACTATACAAAATATCTTACATTAGGATGCGCAATTTTACTTATGAGTGGCTGTGGAGGAGGTGGTGGTGAAACCTCTTCTGCTTCTGAAACACCATTGATAGATTCAACACAAACTGTAGTGTCTACACTTCAACGATCATATGATGTAAACAATTCACAAAATTTACTTAATCCTCAAAGAGGCTTTTATACAAATGTAGATCCCTTAAATGTAACAACGACGTACAATCGATTTACTTATGCACAGGATCAAGGTTATGAGGTAGTATATGCACCGATAGATCTTCAAGATTATGTTTATGAAGATCAATTGCCTCAATCGGTATTAGATACAATAGCAGCAAATTTAAAAGATGCACAAGAGAGCAAAATAGGGCTTATTGTTCGTATAGTCTATAGAAAAAGTGGAGGTGAAGATCCTTTAAAAAGTAGAATACTAGAACATATTGCACAGCTTAAGAGTATTTTTTCTCCTTATCTTGATGTTGTTAATGTTGTACAGATCGGTTCTATAGGAGAGTATGGTGAATGGCATAGCTTCACAGGTGAGTTTAATGAATCTGATCCAAATTATAAAGCAAATAGAAAGGCTGTAGTTGATGCTTTGGCTGATACATTTAGTGGAAAATTTTTACAGATTCGTACTCCGATGCACAAAGAGTTTTTATATGGAAGTTCTACTCAGATGAATGAAGAAGCAAGTAGTGCTATGATAACGCCACAAATAGCATATACTTCAGATATTAAAGCTCGTTTGGGACATCATAATGATTGTTTTTTAGATTCAGCGTATGATGGGGGAACATATCCAACAGATAATGTAGAGTTTTGGAAAGGGTATGTGCAAAATGATGCACGATATACACCACTTGGAGGAGAAACCTGTTATGATAATACATCATATACAGAGTGTGGTGTTGCACAACAGGAATTGCGTGCTATGGGTTGGACATATCTAAATAGTAAATATCATCCAGATGTTATCGATAGATGGAAGCAAGAGGGGTGTTATGATACCATTGCATACTCTTTAGGATACAATTTTGTTGCATCAGATTTCTCTGCACAACAAACTCAAGAGGATATGCTTTATATAAAACTCAATATGAAAAATGATGGATACGCACCAGTGTACGAACCATATAAAGTAGATTTTATTTTACATAACACGCAACAAAACTATATATTTGAAGATCATGATATAGATCTAAGAACTGTATCAGCAGGTTCTACATTTACCATTGCTTTTGATATCAATACATCACAAGTAGTTGATGGGAACTATACACTGTCGTTGAAAATAACAACACCATCACAACGAGCGATTCACCTTTCAAATGTTGGTATGTGGGAGAGTGATTTGCAAGCAAATAAATTGTTTGATACGATAGAGATTACACACTAAAGTTTTTGTATGAAGGTTTCTATACGTACAAATATTCTTTTATCTTTTTTAACATTAGTATTGGTAATAGCGACTCTTTTGCTATATGCTCAGTACTATTTTAGTACTAAAATAGCTGTAGAAACGACACAAAAAGATTTTAAATATATCGCTTCACAGATGCAAAGTGAGTTGCTAGAACAAAGAATGAGAATGAAAGATGTAGTTGCACTTTTAGCTCAAGATCAGGCAATAAGTGAAACAATAACTCCAAAACCCTCAAAACCACTTTTGCGTTTAAGTACGCATATATTGATGATACAACCACATATAGCACAAATATTTTATAGTGATGTTCATGGATCTTTTTATAGTATGTATCAACAACACAATAAACAATGGCGTGTTGAAATAGGGTATAAGAGTGATCAATATACACTTACATATAATAGTTCTTTAGAACTTCTTGATACTAAAAAATCTACACGACAATGGTATCCAGCACAACGACCTTGGTATGAAGCTGTTCAAAAGAGTCATAAGGTAGTTATTACACACCCTTACATTTTTCAAACAACACAACGTCGTGGTATTAGTTATGTGCAAAAATTACAAAGTGGTACAATTGTTGGTATTGATGTAACTTTACAGCGTGTAGCTGAACTTTTATCTGTGACATCAGCTTATAAAACAACAGAGTTGATAATTGTTGATAACAACAATCATATTATTGCAACAACTGATACAAATGTAACACTATTTCCTTCTCAGGAAGATGCGTATTTACATGGATATTATCAGTACCGTTTTGATCTTGCAAATAATGAACAACTTGTTGTTCAAGTACAGATGCAAGAGTTACTCGCTCCATTTAAAAAGAACTTGATCTTTTCATTAGCTGTTGCAATGGTACTTATTCTTTTAGTATTGCCGTTGGTCTACATAGCATCAGGGTATCTTGTTCGCCCTATAAAACAGCTCATACTAGAAAATATGAAAATTAAAAAACGCAACTTTAGCGATGTGCAAAAGGTTACAACAAACATTATAGAGTTTGATGCACTCTCAACCTCAATGGTAAGTATGTCACAAAGTATCCAAGAGTATCAACAAGCACAAGAGAGGTTACTCGATTCTATTATCAAGCTTATTGCAGAAGCAATTGATGCAAAGTCACCATATACGGGTGGGCATTGTCGTCGTGTTCCAAAAATTGCCATGATGCTTTTAGAGGAGGCAAATAAAGCAACTAATGGTTCGTTAGCCTCATTTAGGATTGATGATTCAGTAGCTAAAAAAGAGTTTGAAATAGCAGCATGGCTTCATGATTGTGGGAAAGTGACAACGCCTGAATATGTTGTAGATAAAGGGTGTAAGCTTGAGACAATCTATAATCGTATTCATGAGATACGAACCCGTTTTGAAGTGTTGTTACGTGATAGTAAGATTGCTCAGCTTCAAGGGGATAAAAGTGCACAAGAACACGAAGAGTATGTGCAACAACTCCATGATGATTTTGCTTTTATTGCATCAGTAAATCTTGGTGGAGAGTTTTTAGAACAAAAAGATATTGAGCGTATTAAATCTATTGCACAACAGCAGTGGAAACGCTATTTTGATGATACTCTTGGACTTTCATACAGTGAGTTACAACGTTATACCAACACGCAACAAACACCTGCTGTTGAGTATCTGTTATGTGATAAAGAGCATCATAAAATAGTGCGGGAACATTTTGATTATGAACAGTATAAACAAGATGGCTTTAAAGAGGAAGTTCCAGAGTTATTATATAACTTGGGAGAGGTGTATAATTTATCTATTCAAAAAGGAACACTTACACCAGAGGAGCGTTTTAAGATCGATGAGCATGTTATTATGACATATAAGATGTTGCAAAAGATCCCATTTCCTGAGTGTTATAGCAATATTCCTCAATATGCTGCATCACACCATGAGACACTAACAGGAACAGGATATCCACGAAAACTTGATGAAAAAGAGTTGAGTGTTCCAGCCCGTATCTTGGCTATTGCAGATATTTTTGAAGCTTTAAGTGCACATGATAGACCATACAAAAAAGCAAAAAAACTCTCAGAATGTATACAGATCATGTCATACATGGCAAAAGATAAGATCATCGATCCTGAATTGTTTGAACTTTTTGTAGCAACTGGGTTACATAAAAAATATGCAAAAGAGTATTTTGATCCTGATCTCATAGATGAACTTTAACATATCTTGGATATAATATCTCAAATATATTATGTTCAAGAAAAGGTTATATATTCTATGAAAAGTTCTTTAATCGAAAGTATTAAATCGTTACCACCGCTCTCTAAAACAATTATGCAAATTAATGAGATTACACAAAATGAGGATGCAACAATCGCAGATCTTATTAAGGTGATCGAACAAGATCCTATGATCGTTGCAAACCTCTTAAAAGCTGCAAACTCCCCACTATATGGTTTTGGTAGAGAGATCAAGACTGTTCAGCAAGCAGTAAGCCTTTTTGGTATGCAACAAACAAAAACTATTGCACTTGGTAATGCAGTAAAAAAACTTTTAAATGTAGATATGAGACCTTATGGGATTACAAGTGACAAGTTTGCTGAGATCTCATCATTACAAGCAAATTTGATGTTGGCATGGTTTAATAAGATAGATACTTCAATGGCACAAACATTACAGCTTGCAGCCTTTTTACAAGAGACAGGAAAAATTCTTATTGCTAGTGATGTGATCCAAGATGATGAAGATATCAGTTTTGCTTCAGAGATAGAACTAACAAATAATATAGCACAAGTTGAAAAAACGTATGTTGGTGTAACATCGGCTGAAGTAACATCAGCTGTGTTTAAACACTGGGGGTTTGGTGATGAGTTTATAGAGATGATACATTTTTCAGATACGCCTATCTCTGCACCAGATGAGATAAAAAAATATGCTTTGGCTTTGCATATAGTAAAGACAGCTGTGCCTGTAAATAAACCATTGAGTGAAGTAGCTATTAACTTTGCACTTAGAAAAGCTCGTGATGCTGGATTTAATCATGAGATTTTAGAAGATTGCATCGATGATATGCTCGATACATTAGGGCAAAACTAATGTCAAAAACAGTTACTATCATAGATACTTTTGGATTTTTTTTCAGAAGTTTCTATGCACTTCCCCAACACCTTAAAACAAAAGATGGTTTCCCTACAGGACTTTTAACTGGATTTACAAACTTTATCTCTACATTACAAAAAGAGCATGATAGCGACTATATTATTTTTGCAGTAGACTCTAAAGGGGATACCTTTAGAAATGAGATAGATCCAAACTACAAAGCAAATCGCCAAGCTCCACCACCTGAACTTACTATGCAACTTCCTGTTGCCATAGAGTGGATCAACAAGATGGGGTATAAAACTCTAGGCAAAGATGGGTTTGAAGCCGATGATATGATTGCAACAGTGGTCAAGTGTGCTAAAGAAAAAGGGTATAAGGTTCGTGTGGTTTCCCACGATAAAGACCTGTACCAGCTTATTGATGATGATAACGTAGTCATTGTTGATGCCATAAAACGTAAAAAAGTGAATGAAGCTGCGTGTTATGAGAAGTATGGGGTGACTCCCAAGCAGTTTATCGACTACCAATCGATCTTGGGTGATAGTGCCGATAATGTTCCAGGTGTTAAGGGGATAGGAAAAGTTGGTGCTGAAAAACTGCTCAAAGAGTATGGAAGCCTAGATAAAATTTATGAGCATATAGATGAGATAAAAGGGGCGATGCAAAAAAAGCTCTTGGCTTCTAAAGAGCAAGCCTATATGTCTAAAGAGCTTGTAACATTGCGTGATGATGTCTTTGGGTGTGATGCGTTTGATTTTGAAGAGTATAAGATGGATATTGACAATCCGTTTGTAAACATCTATGATGAGCTTGTCAAGTATGAGCAAAACGCCATTTTGCGAACACTCCATGCCAAAAAGATGGTGAGCCAAGAACAACAACACGCAGCTGCACAAAAAGTGCAAAAGACACAAACCCAACAGCAGGAGCAAAAACTCTCCTTTGAAGCTGTATTACTTAGCGATGAAAAAGCACTCAAAGCTGTACTTGCACAACTCACTCCGAGTACAGTAGTGGCGTTTGATACTGAGACAACGGGGCTTGACTATGAAAAAGACAAACTTGTAGGGTTTAGTTTTTGTTTTGATGAACACAAAGCGTACTATGTTCCATTTGGGCACTTTTATCTTGGTGTGGGTGAACAGGTGAGTGAAGATGTTGCCAAAGAGGCGATAAAAACGATTTTTAATTCATTGGTTGTTGGGCATAACATTAAATTTGATCTCCATTTTGTGACACGATTTTTAGGGGTAAAAACTTTACCAATTTATAGTGACTCTATGGTTTTGGCATGGCTTATCAACCCTGAATCGGCACTCTCTCTTGATAAACTCTCAGAAAAACTGCTCAATCATCCAATGATCTCTTTCAAAGATACAGTTAAAAAAGGGGAAAATTTCTCAAGTGTTGAACTTGAAGATGCATGTCAGTATGCTGCTGAAGATGCGTTTATAACACGCAAACTTTATGAGCTTTTTTTACAAAAACTTGAACTTCAAGATGCACTTCACCTCATAAAAGAGTCTCAAGAGGTGGAAGTTCCTTTTATCACTACACTTCTTAAGATGGAAAAAGCTGGTATAGAGGTAGATCGTGCCTTTTTAGAACAGTTTTTATCTGAGGTGCAAGAAACACTTGAAGCATTAACCAAAGAGATATATGAGTACGCTGGAAGTGAGTTTAATATCAACTCCACCAAACAACTCGGTGTTGTACTTTTTGAAACACTGGGCTTACCTGTGGGTAAAAAAACAAAAACAGGTTATTCAACAGATGAGAAGGTGCTGAACTCTTTAAAAGAGAAACACCCAATCATCCCAAAACTCTTAGAGTATCGTGAGGTGTATAAACTCTATTCCACCTACATAGAGCCATTGTTAAAACTGGCTTGTGAAGATGAAAAGAGTCGTATTCATACATCATTTGTTCAAACAGGAACAGCAACGGGGCGACTCAGTTCTAAAAACCCTAACTTGCAAAATATCCCAACAAGAACACCTCTTGGTGCACGTATTCGCCGTGCCTTTGTAGCAGGTGAGGGGAGAAAGCTTATAGGGATAGATTATTCTCAAATAGAGCTCAGACTCTTGGCACACTTCTCACAAGACAAGGTACTAGTTGATGCATTTGAGCATGATAAAGATATCCACCTTCAAACTGCTGAGGTACTCTTTGGTGCACAAGAAGCTGCCACAAAGCGAAGTGTAGCAAAAACGGTAAACTTTGGACTGTTGTATGGGATGGGGCAAAAAAAACTCTCCGATACCTTAGGGATAACGACAAAAGAGGCTAAAGCTATTATTGAGAAGTATTTTGAGTCGTTTCCAACAGTCAAGCAATATTTTCGCTCTATCGTGGATAGTTCAAAAGAGCAAGGCTACATCGAGACACTTTTGGGTCGTAGACGCTACTTTGACTATGAAAATGCAAGTCCGATGTTTAAAGCTGCATATGAGAGGGAGAGTGTAAACTCTGTTTTTCAAGGGAGTGCAGCAGATCTTATCAAACTTTCAATGAATGCAATTCACAAAATGATAGAGGAAGAAAACCTTGATGCTGTAATGTTACTACAGATCCACGATGAGTTGATATTTGAAGTGGATGCACACCATGCCCAAGAGCTTGGAAAACGGTTCCAAGAAACGATGGAGGGGATCATGAAACTCAACATCCCACTCAAAGCTTCGTTAAATATTGGAGATAACTGGAGTGAATTAAAGTGAAAACAATAAATGTTGTTAAAAAGTAACATATTTAAACTTAGAATGTGTTAATATATTGCAGTATGTGTTAAAAAGTAACATATAGATCTTCTATTTTTGATTATATTTGTTTAAAATAGGTAAAAAATATCAAATCAGCAAGAGAACAGTGTTACGAATATACACATATTGCACACTCCAATCACTATCTAGCTACTTTGTTAAATCCCCTAGAAACACCTAAATAGCGACTTTTATAGAAAAAAATACGTAAAATAACAATAGATTATACTAAGAATAGTTTTAGTTTATGACAGTTAGAATCATCTCGCTAAACCATTTGTGAGAATGGGACAGAAAGCTACGAGTCTTTGTGGATCAAAGATAGTCGGATTGCAGGTTTAGGTATGAGGTGAGTTGCAAAACTCTAATGTTTTAGGTGTATATATAACAAGGAAGGAAACACTATATGGCATTAATCAAAAAGGTATGGATAGCTGTTGCTATCATTATGATGAGTATTACATCATCGTCGGCATTTTCTTTAGGGGATTTTGCTTCTAATTTAGAGCAAGATGAAAATATTATCTCAGAGTATGAGATTCAAAATGCAAGTAGCATAGATGAAGGTGTGAAACTTATTCTTGGTAGTGTACGTGACTATGGTCTTAATGAATACAAAGAACAAGCTGATGCAGGTGAAGAACAACCATTTTTTTGGTTAGCAAAACCACTGAATACAAAAGCTGATAATGTGGTAGATATGTTTGCACCAGACTTTACACAAAGTATTCATATGGGTGCATGTTTTGAAAAATATTTCCATATCTATATGCAAGAGGGTGATAGTGTAGAAGATGCTCAAGCTAAAGCAAAAAAAGCTATTCCAGATTGTTTAGCAAATCATGAATCTCCATTAGAAGGTTTATTCGCAAGCCAAGTACGTCAAATGGTACTTTGCCAACCAAAACATGGTCAGATTCTTTTAGACTCAAATGATTCACTTTTCTTTGCAGCTGCAATGCCATGTCATATCTCTATCTATGAGAAAGATGGAAAAGTATATGTTTCATGGAGAAATGTAGAAAAAATGGCTGAACTTGCTGGTCTTGATAAAGATAAACAAGATCTTGCAAAAGAGGTTCAAGAAGCTATGGAAGCGATGCTTGGTAACTTATAAGTAGTCTTTTTTTACTGCAAAGCTATCAAGCATTGTGCTTGGTAGCTATCTTTTTTCATTTGAAATCTTATAAATAAAACTAAACACCTCTGCAACTGCTTTATACATCTCTTGTGGAACCTCTTTGTCTAGCTCTATCTTTGAGAGCATCTCCACAAGATCTTTGTCCTCTTTGATGGGGATATTATTTTCTTTTGCTATCTCTATGATCTTTTGTGCTGTTTTGCCATCCCCTTTGGCTGTTACTTTTGGAGCGTGTTGTTGTGTTGCTTCATACTTTAGTGCTACAGCTTTTTGTTTCATACATTTACCTCAAATCCACAACTTATATTTTTTTGTGCTGTTGTGTAGCTGTGTTGCGTGTTTGGTGTTGTAAACGATATATCTTTTGGAGTTAGACCAACAGTTTTAAGTTGTGTTTTTAAAAGATCAATATGTGTTAAGATCATCTCTTTGAGTGTAGTAGAGTGTGTTGTGATGGTAATATAGAGTTGCGTGTTTTCAAATAACCCCAAACGAAGCATAATCTCTCCATACTCCTCTAATGTAAGCTCTATATCGCAAATATGGTGATTTTTTTTCTTTTTTCTTATGGTAATAGATCCCTCTTTGAGTTGCTCCCAACTGTAAGGGATAAAGAGTGTAGGGGCGTTTGAGAGTGAAGAGCTTAGTTGAAAGTAGTCAATTTGAAGTAAGAGTTTGTCTATATGCTTAAGAATCTCCACTTTATTTGGCATAGAAGAGGTATCACTTATCTCTTTGTGTGCCGTGAGTAAAACAGCTTTAAGATCGTTTTGGAGTGCTGTATCATTTTTAAGTTTGTTTTCTAAAAAAACACCAGAGTTTTGTAGTTTTGTATGAAGATCTTTTCCATTAATGGTGTGTATATTATGCGTAAATTGTTTAAGTGTTGTGCTTAGTTGCGTGTTTGTTGGAAGCTCTTTAATAAGTGCTTTGAGTGTTGTTTGGGTATTGGTAAGGTTTTTTAGTGTCGGGTTGTTTTTTAACAAATCCAAAAGGGTTTTTTCTTGCGTGTTGTTTTGGAGTGTGTCACTAAAAAGGGAGTGTAAAATATCACCAAGAGTTTTACTACCACCAGTGAGTCCTTGCAACTGCTCTTGCGTTGCACTCTTGAGCACCTCCTGAAGGGCTCTGTTTGTATTTGGTACAAGGAGCTTAAGCTGTGTATTGCTACTATGTTGCGTGTTTATCATAGTTTTAGTATAACATAGTTATTGTATAATATCAAAAACAAAAGAGCAGGGTAATGGATAAAAATATACAACAGATTTTAGATATGTGGCATAAACACTTTGCAGATGAAGATGTACAATATTCAGAGTATGAACCCTCTGATGTAGAGTATTTTGTTGGGTGTATGCTTTATAATCACTTTGCTTTTTCAAAAGCACATCATAACCTCAAAACGATAGATTTAAGTTACGATTTTTTGACACATTGTGGAGATTACGAGTATGAAAAAGCACAAGAAGTGATGAGATCACTTTCATTTGAAAATGAACTTGAAAAACTGGCTTTTTTACAAAACTATATCAAAGAGGCACAAGGAAAGTACACAAAAGATGAATGTTACCTTTTAGATAGACTTGATTATCATGTCAGTGCAATGGCTGAGCGTTATGAAAAAGGGGTAGAGGTACAGCGTATAGATTTTCAAAATCCACTCTTAAGAGGAAGATGATGAAAAAGTATCTTATCACTTCACGAGAACACTATACCGACACACCAGCAGTTTTTCGCTCGATCCTTCAAGAGAGTTTAAAAACGCATCTTCCAGAGTTTGCTCTTTATCGTGACAAACAAAATCCCCACTACAACATACAAGCTGAGCACTTTTTAGATGTGTGTAAAAACTTTTATGGTTTAAAGAGTTTTCTACACCAAAACTATCCACTCGCTGCAAAACTTGAAGCTACAGGGGTACATCTCACATCACAACAGTTTGAAGATATACCAAAAGCAAAAGCGTTGGGTTTAGAAGTGATTATCAGTACCCATACACATGAAGAGGTGTTGCGTGCTGAGTCACTTGGAGCTGATTATGTCACATACAGCCCCATTTTTACCACCCCAAACAAGGGTGAACCAAAAGGTATCCAAGATCTTAAAATGGTATTAAAATTAACTAATATTAAAATCTTCGCATTAGGTGGCATTGTGAGTGATACCGAGCTACAAGCACTTGCACAAACAGATGTGTATGGTTTTAGCTCTATTCGCTATTTTTATACCTAGTACATTTTTTTATGTTTTTATCTAAATTATGGAGTATGGTATAATACAAAAACAAGAGATTGTGATGTTTAAGGAAATAAGGATGAAAAAAACACTCTTAACACTAGTAGTAGTGTTGTTATTCGCTGGATGTAGTGGTAAAGATATATCTATTAATGACCAAACTTCAAAACACTTTACAAATAAAAGTGTGCAACTACAAATAGAACAAAAAGCTGATTTTGTATGTCAAACTCCATTGAGAGTTATATTGACAACTTTAGTTGATCCTATGCTTGCATATACATCTGATGACAATAATTCTTTACAAGATCCAGCCGTAAATATAGGTCAGAATCTTCTTAAAACCCTAAAAAATAGATACTCTTTGCGTGTAGTACAAGATGATAAAGCTGATTATATGCTCAATCTTCATACAGTAATGTGGGGGATGATATATTTACCTTTTCATTGGAACCATTATAAGCTTTATCTTAATATACATATGGAACTTCTTGATGCAAAAACCCAAAAAGTTATTGCACAAGGATATTGTGCAAAAGAGAGTGATTCAGAAAATGCTCCAACATATGAAGAATTTTTCGATAACGATGCACAGTTACTTAAAAAGACAGTTCACATTCTAACAAATCAATGTTTAGATGAATTTCAAAAATTATTCTAATATTAAGCCAAACTCATTATAATCTTTTTTGTAATTATTTATCGATTATAGGAAAGATATTTTGAGCAAAGAACCACGATTTACCCACTTACATCTCCATACAGAGTACTCCCTTTTGGATGGGGCGAATAAACTTTCAAATCTTGTTGATCGTGTTAAAGAACTTGGAATGACAAGTGTTGCTATGACTGATCATGGCAATATGTTTGGTGCCATAGATTTTTACAAACAGATGAAAGGTGCTGGATTAAAACCTATTATTGGTATGGAGGGGTATATCCACAATGGTGATGAACTCAATGATAAATCAACAAAACAACGTTTCCATATATGTTTATATGCAAAAAATAAACAAGGGTATGAAAACCTTATGTACCTCTCATCAATGGCATTTATTGAGGGGTTTTACTACTTTCCACGTATTAACAAAAAGATTTTAAAAGAGCATAGTCAGGGGCTTATTTGTAGCTCTGCGTGTTTGCAAGGTGAAGTGAGTTGGCATCTCAATCTTAGTGAGAGAAACCTTAAAAACGGTGCTGGTGGGTACGAAGAAGCAAAAAAAGTTGCACAAGAGTACAAAGAGATTTTTGGTGATGACTTTTATCTTGAGATTATGCGTCATGGTATTGGTGATCAGCTCAATATAGACACGCAAATACTGCAACTTGCAAATGAGCTTGATATTAAAGTAGTCGCAACAAACGATACACACTACACATACCCTGGTGATGCACAGTATCATGAAGCGTTTATGTGTATTGGGATGAATAAACTCTACGATGATCCAAATCGTATGCGCCACTCTGTACATGAGTTTTATATCAAATCTCCAGAAGAGATGGCACGCCTTTTTGCTGATATTCCCGAAGCACTTGAACATACACAAGAGATTGTAGATAAGTGTGAAGAGTTTGTACCTATTGTCAAGACACCAACACCACCAAATTTTAAGTTTACTCTTGAGTATGCACACCAAGAGGGGCTTGATATTAACAATGTTGATGATGAACCTTTAAGTGAAGATGCGACAGAAGATGAGAAGAAAAAGTGGCTCAGCGCAGCTGATAAAAACGATGCTGAGTACTTTGTCTACAAGTGTAAAGAGGGGCTTGAAAAGCGTCTTGAGCATGTACCAAAAGAGCGTCATGATGAGTATAGAGAGCGTTTAGATTTTGAGATGAATATTATCAACTCTATGAAGTTCCCAGGATATATGATGATCGTTTGGGACTTTGTAAAAGAGGCAAAAAAGATGGGTATTGCTGTAGGACCTGGACGGGGGAGTGCTGCTGGAAGTTTAGTAGCATACTCACTGGAAATTACAGATATAGACCCTATGAAGTATGACTTGCTTTTTGAGCGTTTTTTAAATCCAGAACGTGTAAGTATGCCCGATATCGATATGGACTTTATGCAGGCACGACGTGGTGAGGTGATAGATTATGTTGTTAAAAAATATGGGCGAAATCAAGTAGCACAGATTATCACTTTTGGTTCATTGTTGGCAAAAGGGGTGATTCGAGATGTTGCTCGTGTTTTAGATATGCCTTTAAGCCAAGCTGATAAGATGGCAAAACTGATCCCTGATGAATTAGGCATTACGCTAAATGGAAAGATGAAAGGGGGCGAATTTAAAGAGGGGGCTTACCAAAAAGAACCAAAGCTTCAAGAGCTTATAGAGTCTGATCCCCAAGCTGCACGTGTTTGGGAGTTTGCAAAAAAACTAGAAGGACTGAAAAGAAACTCTGGTATACACGCAGCTGGTGTTGTTATTAGCAATGAAGAGCTTTGGAAAAAAACACCTATCTATAAGCCAAGTGGTGAGGATACTTTTGTAACACAATATTCACTTAACTATATGGAAGATGTTGACCTTATCAAGTTTGACTTCTTAGGACTTAAAACTCTTGATGTGATTCAAAATGCTGTAAAGTTAATAAAACGGCGTTACGATATCGATATTGACTGGCATAAAATCGATGAAAATGATACAAAAGTGTATGAAACGATCCAAACAGGTGAAACAGTTGGGATGTTCCAGATAGAATCTTCTGGTATGCAAGATCTTAACCGTCGTTTAAAACCAGATAACTTTGAAGATCTTATCGCGGTTTTAGCACTCTATCGTCCAGGACCGATGGAATCAGGAATGTTAGATGACTTTATCGAACGTAAACATGGTCGTAAAAAGGTGTTTTACCCTTTTGAAGAGGTAAGTTTTGATCTACTAAAAGATACGCTAGAACCAACGTATGGGATGATTGTATACCAAGAACAGGTTATGCAGATCGTGCAGATCATTGGTGGGATGAGTCTTGGTGGTGCAGATATTGTTCGTCGTGCCATGGGTAAGAAAAAAGTAGAAGAGATGGAAAAATATAACCGACTCTTCTCAGAGGGTGCACAAAAGCTAGGGTTAGATTATAACCTTGCAAGTGAGCTTTTTAAACTTATTGAAAAATTTGCAGGGTATGGGTTTAATAAGTCTCACTCAGCAGCGTATGCAATGGTAACATTTCAAACAGCATGGTTGAAAACCTACTATCCAAATGAGTTTATGGCTGCACTCTTAACTAGTGACAAAGACAATACTGAAAAAGTTGTCCGATATATCGATGAAGTAAAACGGATGGGGATTGAACTTGCTCCACCAGATATTTGTGACTCGCAGTTGGAGTTCTCAGCGATCACAAAAGATGAAAAAGATATTGTACTTTTTGGTCTTGGTGGTATTAAAGGGGTTGGCGAAGCTGCGATCCATTCGATGTTGGAAGAGAGGGAAGAAAATGGTGACTATACATCATTGCAAGATTTTGTAAACAGGATAGAACCATCAAAAGTAAATAAACGTGTGATAGAGTCTATCATAAAAGCTGGTGGATTTGATAGATACGGCTACTCACGAAAAGCTCTTTTGGATCAAATAGATATCATAGTAGAAACAGCAAAAAAAGCGAGTGAAGCACGGAAAAATGCAACAGGAAGCCTTTTTGGTGATGATGCAGAGATCACAACAGTAGAACTTCATCTTACCAACACGCAAGAGTATGAACTTAAAGATATTTTGGAGTTTGAAAAAGAGACACTTGGGTTTTATGTATCAGGACACCCAATGGATGAGTTTAGAGAGGAGTTAGAACAGCTTAACTATACACTCTCTTCAGAACTAGAATCACTCAAAGATGGATCGTATGCGATATTTATAGGAAAAGTTGAAGATATCGCTCATAAAATCTCTAAAAAAGGGAATCAGTTTGGTATTGTGAACTTAATGGATTTTCATGGAAATATGGAGATTATGCTTTTTGCAGATAAGCTCAAACAGCTAGAGGAGATGGATCTTGAACAACCAGTTGCCATGAAAGCTCGTATTACCCATACAGATTTTGGGGCACGTTTAAATGTTACAAAACTGATGACACTCAAAGAGGCAAAAAAAGAGACAAAAAAAGTTAAAAAAGAGGTACAAGAGAAGCCTCAACCACCTATTCACCTTGCAATCCGTTTAAGTGAAGATCTTGATCAATTGCAAAAGCTCTATACAACTATTCGCCAATATCCAGGTAATAGAGAATTAAAAATAACTATTATCTCAAGGCTACATAATGTTGTTATTGATTCTTCAATACGTGTTAATGGACAATTGCTTGAAGCTTTAGAGGGTGATAATTTTGTTGATATCATATGATGATCATTCTAAACTTCTTCTCATAGTAGAGGTGCTATAATCTATCGCAATGAGATAAACTATAAGGAGTGATAGATGGCAAAAGTTTTAGTACCTTTAGCAAAAGGTTTTGAAGAGATAGAAGCTGTTAGTATTATCGATGTATTAAGAAGAGCTGAGATAGAAGTGGTTGTTGCATCATTAGATGCAAATATGATCGTTCAAGGTGCAAATGGTATCTGTATCCAAGCAGACACGCAAGTAGCAGATGTAGTAGCTGATGAGCTTGATATGGTGGTGCTTCCTGGTGGTTGGGATGGTACATATGCTCTTGCAGATGATGCAAATGTGCAACAACTACTCAAAGATATGGATCAACAAGGTAAACATATAGGAGCTATTTGTGCAGCACCATTTGCACTTAACAAAGCAGGGGTATTAAAACATAACTATACATGTTATCCATCAGTAGAAGAGCAAATACGTGAAGAGGGATATCAAGGTGATAGTGCTATGGTTATTGAAGATGGTAATGTTATGACATCTCGTGGACCAGCAACAGCACTCTGTTTTGCACTCAAACTTGTAGCAAAACTTACATCAAAACAGCAAGCTCAAGCATTAAAAGATGGTATGCTAGCAACATACTGTGATGAGCTGTAAAATGAAAAATAGCATATTTGGTGGAGTGTTTATACTTATTTTACTACTCTTTACTACAGGGTGTTCAACACTGCAAGTAGAGCATGATTATGATGATAATTATCGATTTGACAGTGTAAAAACATTTCGTGTAGTGCATAATGTGAAACCGGGTGAAAATACACTGCTTAATGAACGTATAACACAAGCACTTATAAATACACTTCAAGAAAAAGGGTATATACCAACAACAGCAAAAGATGCTGATTTAGTTTTTGTATACCATTATGGTGCAAAAGATAAAGTAGATATTCAAACAGATTATCAACTTATAGGATATAGACGTTATGGGTTTGGTGGTCCGATGATCGCAACAACAAGTACTTATGAGTATACAGAAGGAACAATTATTGTTGATGCATTTGATCCAAAAACAGATAGAATTGTTTTTCGTAGTGTAGGAAAACTTGAAGTAGAGTATAAAAAAACACCTCAGGAAAAACGTGCATATGTGCAACAAATTATCACTAAAGTGATGGAATCATTTCCCAAAAAAGAGATCAAATAGATCTCTTTTTTAAAGATTAGAAGATTTCTTTAAATTGTAAATTGTAAATTTGAGACTTGCATAAACTAATACAGGCCAACTGATATACCAAAGAATTTCATTGATATTTTCCATATTTTCTCCTTTATTGTTTAATAATGATGTGGATCGTTTTTGATCTCATCAATACTCAATTGTGTTTGATCCATCGATCTCCATAATGCTATTACGTACCCCAGGACTACAGGAACAAGTAAAGAAACTACACTCATTACACTAAGTGTATAGTGACTTCCCGAAGAGTTTTGTATTGTGAGTGAACTTTGTATATCTGTGAGTGAAGGGTAGTATACAGAGTTATCAATACCTAAGATTAATAATAAAATAGTTACTGTAAGAATAGTTCCTATACCACTATAAAAGATCGCTTTTTTATTGTTTTTAAACAGTGCAATGAAAACACCATAAACAACCAGTACTACCCCTGTAATAAAGAGTACAAGGATGAAAGGCAAATCTAAAAATATATGGAGAAATTTTTGTTTTGTAAGTGAAACAATTGTTGTTTGTGGATCATAAATATATCCATCATTAAAAAGTATAGATATAATGACATATAAAAATACAATAAGAAAAAGTATGAAGTTGTTTCGTACTACATTATGGATACGTTGTGTGATTGTTTGTGCATCTAAAGCATTGAAAAAGTATAATCCTGCAAGAACACGTGAAAGAAAAACTAACATAAGTCCAAATGCTATATTAAATGGGTTTTTCAGTGCTTCTAAACCATATGTTGGTGTTACCCAATGGGAGAGGTGCATCTCATCTACAATAAAATTTCCACCACTAAACAGAGTTGCAAGTGCTGCACCAATAAGGAAAATACCTAACGATCCATTGATATACAAAAGTGTTTCATAAAAACGTGTACCATAAAGATTGTTTGGTTTTTTTCTATATTCATATGCAACAGCTTGAATAATAAAACAAAATAAAATTGCCATCCAAACATAGTATGCACCACCAAAACTTACAGCATAAAACAGTGGAAATGCTGCAAAGAGTGCACCACCAAACATTACTAGTGTAGTAAATGTTAATTCCCATTTTCTTCCAAGAGCATTGACAATAAGATCACGTTCATCTTCAGTTTTCCCTAACGTATATAGCAATGTTTGTCCACCTTGAACAAACGTCATAAAAACAAATAATGCTCCAATAACGCTAACAAGTAGCCACCAGTATAATTGTAAAGTATGTAGTGAAAAATCCATCTAGTGCTCCTTTGGTCCAATAGAAATTTGTTTGAGCATAATACGAATCTCAGCTATAAGCAACCCTGTAAAGAGGGCAGTAAAAAGCCAAAATGTTATCATGACACTATTTGTTGCAATATTTGATGTTGCCATACCAACTGGAAGCAGATCTTGTATTGCCCATGGTTGGCGACCAACTTCAGCAACGATCCATCCAGCTTCTTGAGCAACATATCCAAGAGGGATACTCCATAATGCCAAATATAATAGCCATCTTTTCTCTTCAATGATTCTACGAAGTGCAAAAAAGAGGGTTAAAGCAAACAGTATAATAAACCAGCTACCAAGTCCAACCATAGTATGAAAACTGTAAAATGTCAGTGCAACATCAGGTACAGCATCTTTTGGATCTTTAAGGTAGCCATACCCCATATAATGTTCATATTTTTGAAATGTTTTAAGAGCTTCTTGTGCTGTTTGTGTATCATGCGCTTTTTTTGCTTCTTTGTAGGTTCTTAAAGCTTCTAACGCTTTTTTTCCATCTTTTATTTTTGATTCCACAGAGGGGATATTGTACTTTTTATTACCATAGACTAAATCTTCAATCCCAGCTACATAAGAGTTACGGTCATGATACCCTAAGACAGAAAGAGCACCTGGTATAGAAAAGCTTAGAAGAAAATCCTCATTTGTATCACCTATTTTTTTCTCAGGGTTTAAAATACCAAATGCAACGATTCCAGCACTTCTTTCACCATTATATAATCCTTCCATAGCTGCAAGCTTCATGGGTTGGTTTAGGGCAACTTGATGCGCTGATTCATCTCCTGTGGAAACTAGATAAAGTGATGCTAAAAGTCCAAAACTTGATGCAACAATGATACTACGTTTTGCCAATTGTGTATCTCTTCTTTTCAGTAAATACCAACTGCTAATTCCTATTACAAAGATCGAAGCTAGTACATAACCACTACTTATAGTATGGAGAAATTTACTTACACCATTAGGGTTTAAAAATACTTCCCAAAAGTTTTCCATCTCATTTCGGGCACTATCAGGATTAAAATGCATTCCAACAGGGTGTTGCATCCATCCGTTTGCAAGGAGAATCCAAAGCGCTGAAAGATTTGAACCTATAGCAACAAGCCATGTTGAAAGAAGGTGCATCTTTTTACTTACTTTGTTCCAACCAAAAAACATTACAGCAAAGAATGTTGATTCCATAAAAAATGCCATAAGCCCCTCAATAGCAAGTGGTGCACCAAAAATATCACCAACGATCCAAGAGTAATTAGACCAGTTCGTTCCAAATTCAAACTCCATAATAATACCAGTTGCCAAACCAATGGCAAAGTTGATAGCAAGTAGACCCATCCAGTATTGTGTGATGGTTTTCCATCTTCTATCATTTGTTTTTACATAAATTGTTTCCATTATAGCAACAATAAAAGTAAGTCCTAGTGTCAGTGGTACAAACAACCAATGATATAAGGCCGTAAGTGCGAATTGAGCACGCGACCAATCAACTAAAAGTTCACTGTGTTCCATAATTAACGCTCCTGTGTTAAATGATCTAAAACATATGCTCCTCTTTGCGTATCATTTGCAAAGTTTTCATAGAGAATATCTGGAAAAAAAATCCATTTAATAATGGCAAACATAACAAACAGTTTTATAGCGATAATAATCCAAAGAGTCTTTCCAAGTTTCATCGCTTTAAAACCATCATAATAAAAGAAGAAAATAGTGTGTAATAACTTAGGTAGTTGTATTTTCATAAGTGCAATAGTAATGCACTTACGATTAATGAAAGATAAACAAAAATTATTATTTTTATAATTTGTATTTATTTTATATAAATTATTGTTTATCCCATCCAATCATACCCCATGATTGGAGTTTTTCTTGAAGTTGTTTCATAGAGTATTTTGGAGCTTGTTTATCACCTTTATGACACGCATAACACGCATTTGTTTCATCTGGCATATGGTATTTGCGTGTTTGTGCAGGTGTAACAAATCCAAAGAGGTGGGAACGAACTGTTAAGGGTGATTTTCCAGTGTGTCGACCAACTTTTGGCATATGACATTCCACACATAAACTACCACTTGAAGATGCTTTGTGATGTGTATGCGATATAAGATCTTTTTCATGAGGTCCTATAATGGAGTTAAATGTATGACATTTCATACATAGTGCATTACCATCATTGTGTTGAGCAGTTGGATAGAGTGTATGTGGATTATGGCAGTTGATGCAGGTAATACCATGTTTTCCCATACCTGAGTGCACATACTCATTTCCTTGTGTTCTATTGTGTTTTCCCATACCATTTTGGTAAAACTCTGATGTTTCTTTCCCTGGTGTAAAAGGTGCAACCATTTTGTATTTTTGGAGTGCTTTACCAGCTTCATATCCTAAAGGATAATCACGAGCATCTCCAAAAATCTGGCTTATATTATGATCTTTTAAACGGTTGTCCCTGTTTCTCATATGACATTGCAAACACACCTCATTGGCTCTTTGTGGATCTGCTGATGAGGCAACATACAAAGGAGATTTTGGATCTTTAATGTGTAAAGAGGCTGGACCATGACACGCTTCGCAAGAGATACCAGCTTCAACACGCTTTTGTTGTGCCATATATCCAGTAAAATGGCATCCATCACATGTTTTTGATGTAGGAACCTGCGTGTTATCATGAACATAAGCATCTTTATACCAATAGTGCCATGTTTTGTAGTGTTGCCATTTTTGTGTTTGCGTGTTCCACTGATAGTTGCCGACAACATAGTCTTTTGTGCCGTTAAACTCTTTTGGAATCATAAAACGTTGTTTGAATTTTGAGCCTATTGTATATGCTACATCCTCTTTTTTAAAGTTTGCATCTTTGGGAAGGAGTAAAAAATTTGCAACGATTGCCATAGGGTTTTTTGTAACATCTTGTACCATTCTTGGATGTTGGGATCTATGCCATTGATGGTATTGCTCTTTATGACACTTTTTGCATGATGATGAACCTACAAACGTTGCGTGTTGTTGGTCTTGTGGTTGGAGTGTTTGTGTATATGGAGTTTTCTCTTTTGTAAGTTGTTGATAGTAGGGTAACAGTTTTCCCTCTTTTTGGTACATATAAAAAACAATACCAAAAACAAGTGTACTGCATAGAATAAAATATTTCACAATGCTCCTTTTAATGTTGTACTTAAAAGGAGCATTATATCATTTTCTTATAAAAACAAGATTTTTTAAAGAGCGTTCCTCATCAGCACTTGCAAACTCTGCAACATTTTCAAGACGTTTTTCATACACAAAACTAGGAGCCCATTGCTCAATCATATCTATCAAAAAAGAGCTCTTTAACTCTGGAGAGTTTAAACACGCAAGTAAAATACACTCCTTAGAAGCTATCTGTGGTAGTTTTTTGATGATTTTTTCATAATCTTTTGTTGCTTCAAAACTTCCTCGCTGGAAACTTGGAGGATCGATAATAATGAGATCATAAGGACCTTTTCGTTTGATATTTGAAAACGATTTTAAGATATTGTATGGAAGAAAACTTACCCCTTTTGGATCAAGTTTGTTTAAAGAGTGGTTAGCCATACCAACTTTTAAAGCTCCTTTACTCATATCAATATTTACTACACTTTGTGCGTGTCCAAATTTTGCAGCAACACTAAAAGCACAAGTGTAACTAAAAAGGTTAAGAACATGTTTGTTTTGTGCCATCTCACGTACAAAAGCACGACCATTTTTCATATCGGGGAAATAGTAGCTGTTTTTGTTTGCAAGGAGATTGATTTTGAGTTTCATACCATTTTCTATAATATACAAATCTTCTGGTACTTCTCCCATTACCACCTCACTAGGTGTTTGCTTTTCATAGCGTCGTTGTACGATGAGTGTTTCATATCCTGCTGTTGTTGCGAAGGTGTGTAGCATATCAAGGAGTTGCTCTTCATTTGCTTCATGAAAATACAAAGCAATATTTAAAATATTTGGATTTACATGATCTACAGTAAGGTGTTTAAACCCCTCATACAAACCACCACGCCCATGAAAAAGGCGTTGAAACTCATCAGTAGTATTTTGAGCATTCGTTAGAAGAATCTTGTGTATATCTTCAATACTATACACTAAATCTTCTCCCAAAATGTACCCTGTGGTGTATCCATAATCTGCACACCAAGTGCCAAAATCTCATCACGAAGTGCATCAGAGCGTTCAAAATCTTTTACTTTTTTTGCTTCGTTGCGTGTTTGTATAAGTGTGTCAATCTTTTGTTTTGTTGCTTCATCTACACCAAATTGGAAATACTCATATGGGTTTTTTACCCCAAAACCAAGTACGTTTTCTATGTATGCAAGATTTGCCAGAGTTTCACGTTTGAGCACTTTGTGTTTTCCTGCTGTATCGAGTGTTTCGTTTGCGTGTGCTACCATCTCATCTATGAGTGCTAAAGCTGCTGAGATATTTAAGTCATCCCCTAAAGCTTCTAAAAGTTGCTCTTGAAATGGAGTTTTTTCTTCATTATGTGTGAGTCCAAAGAGGCGTTTTTTTAGACGGTAGATTTTATCAAGACGTTTTTTTGCACTCTCCAAGTCTTGCGTGTTAAAGTTAAAGTTACTTCTATAGTGGGTACTAAGAAGGTAAAAACGTAGCACTTCACCATCATAGATTTTAAGAGCATCTTTGAGAAAAAAGCTATTGCCTAAAGATTTACTCATTTTTTCACCATCGATATTGACAAATCCATTGTGCATCCAGTAGTTTGCCAAAGCATGGTTTGTTGCACAGCGTGTTTGTGCTGCTTCATTTTCGTGATGTGGAAAGAGGAGATCTGCTCCACCACCGTGGATATCGACGGCATATTGCGTGTTTGGTTGTGCAAGATGTTTTTCGATCATCGCACTACACTCTAAATGCCATCCAGGACGCCCTTTACCAAAAGGGGAATCATAGCTTATAGAATCATCATGAACACTTTTCCATAGGGCAAAATCAGCTTGATTTTTTTTGTAGCTTGAACTCTCAACTCTCTCTTGCTTTTGATCTTCATCTTGTATGCGATGTGAAAGTGTAAGATATTCGCTATCACTTTTTGTATCAAAATAAACATCCCCATCAGGAGTTGTATAGGCGTGGTTGTTCTTTATAAGTTTTTGGATAAGTTCTATCATCGCATCGATTGATTCTGTCGCTTTTGGTTCAATATCTGGTCGCTTCACACCAATACAAGCCATCTCTTTGTGGAAAGAGTTTGTGTAAAAATCTGTAATCTCTTTAATAGTTTGATTTTGCTCTTTTGCTTTTTTGATGATTTTGTCATCAATATCGGTAATATTTCGAGCATACGTAACATCATAGCCATACGCACGAAGTACACGAGTTAGTAGATCAAACACCAAAGCAGATTTCGCATGACCCAAATGGGCATCATCATATACTGTTGGTCCACATACATACAAAGATGCTTTACCATCTTCAAGTGGAATAAATTCTCTTTTTTCTTTTTTAACTGAATCGTAAATATACATAAATAATCTTCCTTAATATTGTGTCAATTATACCATAAAACCATCTAAATAGGGCTTGATAAGTAGAAGTATAAAACTAAAAATACCACTCCCTACAAGAAGGTATATGCTCTTTTTTGAACGTAAAAAATTTACAAATGTAGCACTACCAAAACTTTTAATAGTAAAGATAAAACTTACAAACCCACCAAGTGTAGAAGCTAGAGCCAATCCAGCGACACCAAAAGGTTTGATAAAAGCGAGTGCAAAGATGATATAAACAGCCAAAGAGAGTGTAGCAATCTTTGCTGCTTTTGTTTGCATCTGTTTTGCATAGAGCCATAAAACAAAAAGTTTTTGAATTCCAAATGGAAGTAGACCTATAAGATACATTTGTAAAACCAAAGCAGTGTTGGCAGTGTCTTGCGTGTTAAAAGCTCCACGCTCAAACAAAAGCCATACAATCTCTTTTGATAAGATGATGCCACCAAGTGTACTGAATGTAAGGATAAATGCTAAAAACCAAAACGCTTTTTGAAGGTTTGCAAGTGCTTTAATCTCATCGTTGTTTTTAAGGTATCGTGCAACACGAGGAAATAGTGCAACAGAGGTTGCAATTGCAAAAAGTGCTAGTGGAAGTTGAAAAATACGGTTGGCATAATAAAGATACGAGATACTTCCAGTAACTAAAAATGAGGCTAAGAAGGTGTCTAAAAAGGCACTTACCTGTGCTGTTGAATTTCCCCATACAGCAGGAAAAAAATTGTTACGAAATTTTTTTGTATCCTCTTTGATAGTTGGTGCTTTGTGTTTGAAATGTTTTACGCCACCAACTAAAAGTTTGCAAAGACCTAATTTATAAATGGTAAAAAGGTGGATAGCTAGTTGTAAGATTCCACCAATTACTACACCAAAACTCAGATATAACACAATATCCTCTTGTGTGTTACCTTTTGAGAGGAGTAGTGCGCCGATTAATGAGAGGTTTAACAATGCTGTAGAGAATGCAGAAGTTGCAAAATGGTGTTTGTACTGAAGCATAGTACTTAAAAATGTCACACTGAAAATAAGTGGTAAATACCAAAAGTTTATCGCTACAAAAGGGGAGGCGATATTGATAGTGTCTGTATCAAATCCTGTAGCTATCATCTTGGTAAAAAGGGTAGGAACAAGGTTTACCAAGAGTGTCATTAAAACAATAATTGAAAGAAAGGTTACGAAGATATGTACACTAAAGACAGCTTTATGGCGTGAACGGGTAAATGCAGGGATAAATACCTGTGAAAATGCTCCCTCTGCAAATATACGACGAAAAAGATTAGGGAGTTTAAAAGCGATGAAAAATATATCGCTGTAGATATTTGCTCCTAAAATAGAAGCTGTAAGTAAATCACGAATAAAACCTAAAATACGGGAAAATAATATACCAAAACTGTTGGTGAATATCGCTTTGAACATGGGGCTCTTTTAATAGTTTTACATAATTTTAACAAACTTTTGGTTAAAATAAATTATTGACATACATAAAATTAACTACAAATGGATAGATATGGCACTCTTTGGTTTAGGTTCAAAAAAACAAAAAACAGTTTCGACGCAAAAAATCAGACCAACTGTTGTACGAACACAAAATGTTGCCAAAGAGCTAGCACGTATCGCTGCTATGTATGATGTTCAGCCTGAACAGCTTGATTTTACCTTGTTAAATGTTCAAAGTTATATTCGAATGAATGAAGATCTCAAAGAAGGAGAGTGGGAAGAGGTCGCAAATGAAGCACTTTTAACACTCGATGAATCTCAACTTTTAAGTGAAAACTTTGAGATAAAGCAAACATATGAGATTGAGATCTTTTCAAAAGGGATGCAAGAAGATCCGTTAGAGACATTTTTTACTTCTGTTGGTGCAAATGCTACAAAATGTAAGATCTATTTAAGTGTTAATAATGGTTCAAAGCTGGAGTATTTTCCTAGAGTTTCTGTAGAGCTAGAAGAGCTTATAGAAAAGAAAAAAATTAGAGCTGGGATATTAATACGTATCTTTGATGAGATGGTAGAAGATTTTATATCAAAAATCACGGCACATCTAAAGGTTGAAGGTGCACTAGAGTATGAGAAGTCACAAACATATCTGATCGCACAGGGATTTGAACCAACAGCAACAACGCATGATGCACTTATTTTGCATTATGAAAAAAAAGAGCAGCCTGATGAAAAAACAAAGATAGATTATGCTGCTCGTGGTTTTATTCAGAGTGTTCGTCAAGGTGAAGTGCTTATAGAATATATAAAGCCTCGAATGGGGAAACCAGGAAGAAACTGTAAAGGGGAATTTTTACAACCTCAAGAGCCTATAGAAAAAAATCAGCCAACTTTTAGTGTTGATGAGAGTATCAAGGTGGTTGAAACGCCAGAATCTATCAAATATATCGCACGTGAGAATGGATATATCGCTTTGGAAGGAACAACCTATACGATTAAAAATGAGGTAGATGTTAGTGAAGTAAGCTTTAAAACTACAGGGTCTATCTATAGTGGCAAAGACTCAGATGTAAATATGAGTGTCAAAGAAAAAGATGCTATCAAAGATGCTGTTGGTACTGGAATGACTGTTGAGGTTAGTACGATTGAAGTTGATGGAAATGTTGGTTCAAATGCACGTGTTATTGCAAATAAGGCAAATATTGGTGGACAGACTCATAAAACAGCGTATATTGAAGCAGATCAACTCTCTATAAATGTTCATAAAGGACACGCAAAAGGGAAAGATGTACATATTACACGTTTAGAACATGGAAAAGTTGAAGCACAACATGCTGATATTTCTCAGGCACTAGGTGGTACAATAGTTGCCCGTGAGATTGATATAGAAGTGTGCGCATCCCATGTAAAAGCAACAGCATCTAAACGTATAGAGATCCAAAAACTCCATGGTAGTGAAAACAAATTTATTATCGATCCTTTATTACAAGATGATATTAGTGAAGGTGTGCAAGAAAACGAGGAAAAGCTAAAAAAATTAGAGGCTGAAATAGAAGAACTAAAAAAAGATATTAAAAAATATGAACTTCTTTTAACAGAGGGTAAAAGTGCATTTTTAGATATTAAAAAACGGCTTGTGCATTACAAGAAAAAAGGGATTAAACTCCCTGGATCATTTGTAAAAAAATATAAACAATATCAGCAGATGCAAGAGCATTATAATTTTAGTAAAAATGAACTCAAAGCAAAAGAGGATATGGTGCATCTTTTAAATGGTAAAATTTCGGCATTTCAAGATAATATTATGGATGCACGAGTGATTAATAAAGATCGTTGGAAAGGGTATAATGAGATTATTTTTAAACTTATTGACCCACCAATAGAATTGGTATACAAACCAAAAGAGGGCTCACAAGAAAAAGTTTTTGGACTTGTTGAAGTGGATGAAAATGAGTTTATCATCGAAGCGATAAAAGAGTAAAAAAGGATGAAAAAATGATAGTTGGTTTAGAGGGTACAATAGTTTACAAAGAGCCCACTTGTGTGCATATAAATGTGCATGGGGTTGTGTATGAGGTGTTTGTATCTTTGCATACATTTTCGGCATTGCCAAAAACTGCGTGCTCACTCTATATTCACCATGTAATTCGTGAAGATGCACAGCTGTTGTTTGGTTTTTTTGATATGGCTGAGAAGAAGTTGTTTCAACGTCTTATTAAAATCAATGGTGTTGGTCCAAAGGTTGCTATGGCGATATGTTCAACCTTTACACCATCACAGTTTGCAACAGCGATAAGTAATAATGATATAAAAGCTGTTCAAAAAGTTCCGGGGATTGGTCCAAAGAGTGCAGGGCGTATTTTAGTTGAATTAAATGGATTTGATACAGAGATTCTTCCATCGGCACAAACTTCATCAGCTTCATTAGCATATAACGAAGCAAGTGAAGCATTAGAAGCGTTAGGCTTTAAAAAAGATGCCATTGCAAAAGCACTTTCTGCGTGTGATGGAGAGGATACGCCATCACTTGTTAAAGGTGCACTCAAACTACTACAAACTATTTAGTATACTCTCCATACCAAAGCACAGTGTTCAACATCTATATCACTGCGTCTTGGTTTTATTGCAAACTCTTCAATAGGGTAGTTTTGAAGATCATATTTTTGTGCAAGTTGTTCGATTTTATCTTCAAGTTCATACGCTAAGGCTTCCATATCATCTTCAATCGAAGCGATTTGGCTTGATACACGACTTATATCTCCTTGCTCTTTAAAAACTTTTGAACCATGACGAACAGCACGAGAGATCTTTGTTGTACTTTTTGAACCACTAAAGAGTGCTCCTAATATCGAGATCCCAGCATCAAAAAAACTGCTTGTTCGTTGTGCTGATTCTTTTTCAAGGCGTTGATGTGCACGTTCAAGTCGTGTTTGTAGTGTTTTTTCTTTTTTGCTATAACGCTCTTTAAGTTTTTCAATAGCCTCCTCTTTGAGTTCACCAACATAATCTTCAACACGCACGATAAAGTCTCGCTTTGATTCATCGAGCATCGATTCTAGTTTGAGTTTTTTTACCCTGTAAAGAGTAATTTTCTCTTCGTGATAGAGATACTCTTTGAGCTCTTTAATCGATTTTTTCAGTCCTTTATCTTTTGCAAGTGTTGTGCTTATTGGTTGGCATTGTGCACCATCTGGAGCTTTTTTAGGATAGTTGGTACATGGTGCGTCCAATTCAAAAGCATCTTCCCATTGAGGTATGGTACTCTCTTGAGTGATCTCTACTTGTAGTATGCGATCTTTATGGGTATCGATCCCTTTTCTTTGATTGTAAAAATGGATACGAACCTGTGCACAAAGAGTTGGATAAAAACTGTTTTGTTGTGATGGGTCTGGCTCAAAATATTGAGGTATAGAACGATCGATAGGTTGGATCATCTGTGATGGTGTATGGAGTGGTTTTTGTTTAGTTTGTTGTGGTGCTGATGCTGTTTTTTGCTCTTTTTGTCCTTGCATCAGTGCAGATATCTCTTGTTTTTTTAGTGGACCCTTAAGATAGCTTAAAACCCAACGTGTTGTAAAGAGTTTGATGTCATCTAAGTGGGCACTTTTAAGGATAAATCTTCTTTTTTTAAGATTAGCAAGGATATTTTTAATTTGTGATTTATTAAATGCAGAACCGTTTTGACCACTTAATCCGTCGATAACACGCTCTATATCTTGTGCAGTTTGTAAACGGCCAATACACCATGTCCCTATGTTTGAAAGACCCTTGTAGTCCAAATCAACAGGATTTTGAGTACTAAGGACAACACCAACACCAAAAGCACGTGCCTGTTTTAACAGCAAGAGCATAGGCTCTTTACTTGGAGGGTTTTTAGATGGTGGAAAAAATCCGTAAATCTCATCCATATACAAGATGGTTTTTAGTCGAGATGTACCACTTTGACGACGCATCCATGCGATATATTTGTTTAGCAACAGTGTAACAAAGAACATTCTCTCTTGATCGTTAAGATGTGCTATGGAGAAGATAGCGATTTTTGCTTTGCCATTTTCATCGTAGAGCAGGTTTTGGATATCGAGTGTTTCCCCTTGCATCCATGAAGCAAAACTTGGATTTGCCAAAAGTGCATTAAATTTTGTTGCAAGAGAGAATCGCTTGTTTTGAGGGAAGAATGTATCTAATGGGAGTACGCCAATAGTCTCAAATGGTGGTGTTATGATACTACTTATGAGCTCTTGAATGGAGAGTGATCTGTTTTGAAGCCATTGTGTTGTGATGATTTGTGCTAAAAGGATATATTCAGGCGTATCAAGGGCGTCACTCTCTAGTGAAACTAACGCCAATAATCCTGAAACGGTACTTTTAAGATAGCTGTTAAAAGTATCGCTCTCTTCAAGAATCTCTTGTGATGGTGCTTCAAGAGAGTCTAAAATATTGATCCCTACACCAGCAGAACTTCCTGGAGTGTAGATTGTTTTTTGTACATCATGAAATCTCTGGACACGTTGTGGCGTTTGAAAATCGTTTTGTAATCCCTCTTTCCACCGTGTTGCTACCTCTTGTGCATACTCAAATGGATCAACCCCTTTACCTTGTGCTTCATCAGCAACCCATGGTTGGAAATTTTGTGCACTAAATGTTGGATCACTTAAGCATAAGTTTCCCATATCTCCTTTTGGGTCAATAACAATTGATGGAATATTGTCAAGGGCTGCTTCTTCAATAAGACTAATCCCAAGACCAGTTTTTCCTGAACCAGTCATCCCTATGATAGCTGTATGAGTTGTGAAATTTTTGTTTTTTAAAAGTGTTAGATTATCTGTAACAGTGTCTGTTTGTGTATCAATATCTCTTCCAAGATAAAAAAGCCCAAGCTTTTCATAGATCTCTTCCATATAGTATTCTCCCATTGCAAATGCAAATATTAAGTCTATTTGGGTATTATTTTACCATAAAAAAGAAAGAAGGTAGTGAGTATGCAACAGAGTGTATCTATAGCAATAGGTGGATTTGATGGGATGCATATAGGGCATCAGGCACTTTTTTCTGAATTAGATCAAAATGGTACTATTGTTGTGATTGAAACAGGGTATGCAAACCTTACGCCAAACAGGTATCGTGAGAAACATACTTCGTATCCTATACTTTATTTAAATCTTGAAGATATTCGTCATCTTGATGGGAAAGCGTTTGTTACTCTTTTACAGGAGAAATTTCCAAAACTTCGTAAAATCGTTGTTGGATATGATTTCCATTTTGGAAAAAATCGAGGCTATTCTCACGCAGATCTTGCTAAACTCTTTGATGGAGAGGTCGTTGTTGTGCAAGAGGTACAACATAACAATGATTCTGTACATTCCCATAAGATTCGTGCCAAATTACAAATAGGTGATATAGAAGGAGCAAATGAGTTTTTGGGATACAACTATACGGTATATGGGCAAAAAATTGTAGGGCAGGGCTTGGGCTCAAAAGAGTTGGTAGCAACAATCAATCTTGAAGCAAAAGAGTTTTTAATGCCAAAAGAGGGAGTGTATGTCACATTAACTCGTATTGATGATGAAGAGCATTATCATCCCTCAGTATCGTTTGTTGGGCATAGAATCACTACAGATGGTTCGTTTGCATTAGAGAGTCATATTTTAGATGGCAGTGTAGTATGCGAAGCAAAAGCAGAGATACAGTTTGTATCGTTTTTAAGAAATAATGAAAAATTTACAAGCTTAGAAGCATTAAAACAACAGATACAAAAAGATATAGCGTTGGCAAATAAAAAGTTGCAGAGACTAGCGTTGTAAAACCTCATTTTATAGGACAAATCCTCCCTGCGGTCTGAGCCTATAAAATGAAGTTTTCCAACTTAGTATAAATGTATGAAATAGGAAAAGGAAAATATTGCAAAGAGAATATTTAGAAGATAAACAAAAAATACACTTCAAATTTGAACAAAACAAAGAGGACTTTGTCGTTGATGAGATAGGTATACCTTTTAAAAATAGAGGAAATTATACTATCTTGCGTGTGCAAAAAGTAGAACTCACCACTTGGGATATGGTAGCAGCGTTTGCACAATACCTAAACATTCCGGCTGAGAAGATAGGGTATGCTGGATTAAAAGATAAACACGCAACAACAACACAGTATCTCTCTTTTGAATCAAAATATGAAAAAGCTTTGAAAAAATTTAAGCATCCTCAAATAAAAATACTCCACGCAACACGCCATACCCACTCTATACGTATGGGTGATTTACAGGGGAATAGATTTAGTATCAACCTTTTTGGAGTCAGTCAGATTGAAGCAGGGCAGATCGAAAAAAGAGCCTTAAAAAGTATAAAAAATGGATTGCCTAACTATTTTGGATATCAACGATTTGGTCGTGATGAAGATTCAATACAACAGGCAAAAGCGATGATAGAAGGGGAGATCCATATCGAGGATACCAAAGTAAAAAAATTTCTTATCTCAGTATATCAATCGTATCTTTTTAATGGTTGGTTGCGTGAGCGAGTGCTTCTTTCCCGTGAACACAATAGTGGGAAGTTTGTACTTTTAGAGGGTGATGTGTACCTTTCAAATGAAGAGAAACTGTTTACTCCAAAAAAGATACCACAAAAAGATTTTGAAACCAAAAAAGTTGTTCCTACTGGTCTTTTAGTGGGTAGAAAAGCGTTTCGTGCACGAGAGAAGGCACGGGAGATAGAAGCAAAGTATGATGATGAATTTTTATATGATAAAGGTTCACGCCGTGAAGCGTTAGTCTATCCAAAAGATGTAGAGTTTGAGTATAAGAAAAATTTTGATATTTTGCGTGTAAGTTTTACCATGCCAAAAGGGGCGTATGCAACAGTGTTTTTAGAAAATATTGCAAATAAAAACTTTAATGCTGCAATGGTAAAATCTACACTCAAAAAGAGGTAAAAATATTTTTTCCTAACCAGAAAAAGTTATTGGTTGATACCTTTAACTTTGATTTTGGCACTATTGAGTTTTTGAATCATCTGTTTCTTTACAGATGGAGACGCTCCTTTGTAAACATCGCGTAGCGCATCTCGAACAGTGTCTAATCTTTTTTCTGCCATAGATGCTGGCATCATACCTGCATTTACCATCATTTGATTGTTTTGTACAGCAGTTTTATATGCCTGTATTGCAGCACTTGTTGATTGAAGCGCATTTGTGTCTTCAGGTATACCAGCAAAAATTGCAGTGGTGATAAATAGTGCACAAGCACCCAGCTTTAGTGTTTTCATTGTAATCCTTTATATTAGTGGTTATTATCATATCTCTTTAACCTTAAAATTTATAGAATTTGACGAAAAAAAAGATATATTACCACCCTTCCTCTTCTTCATTGATCTCAAGATCATCATAAGGATCCATATGGATGAGGATATGTATTTTTTTATCCTTTTCAAAAAGATTACGTATTTGTGTTTCGAGCTTGTCTGCTATGAGGTGTGCATCATAAAGTGAGATAGTTTGATCTTCATAAACTGCATGAACAGAGATAAATATATGACTTCCTGAGATTCTCGTTCTAAGATAATGGTATGTGCTTATCGCTTCTTCATCCTCTAAAATCTGTTTGATCTTTTCAACATCCTCTTTCTCCAAAGCAACATCTAAAAGCATTAAAATACCCTCTTTCATAATAGGTACAGCAGAGTAGATCATATATATAGCGATTGCGATACCTAAAATGGCATCAACCAGTTGCTCTCCTGTAAAACTTACAACAAAAAGAGCTACCAAAACAGCACCATTTGAGTAAAGATCTGTTTTGTAGTGTAGAGCATCTGCTTTGATTACCATATTGTTAGTTTGTTTTGCTACATAGTTTAAAAACATAACAAGTCCACCAGTGATAAAAACAGAAGCGATCATTACATAAATACCCTCAGTCATATATTGCATCTGTTTTGGATGGATTATCTTTGCTATTGCTTCATAAAGGATGAAAAGTGCTGAAATGGAGATGATCGTTCCTTCAATAACAGCTGCAAGTGGTTCAAGCTTACTACGACCAAAATGGAATTTTTCATCTGGATCTTTTTCTGCATTATGTAAAGCAAAGTAGTTAAACATAGAGATAATAAGATCAAGTAAACTATCTATTGCAGAAGCCAAAATAGCAACAGAACCACTTAAAATACCAACGGCGAGTTTGATAAAAACAAGTAAAGCTGCAACACTACTAGATGCAACAGTGGCTTTTTTTTCTAATCTCATGATAATAATCCTTTGTGAAAGTAGATTTATGAAAGTTTATAGTGGGTAAAATTGACTAGAATTTCGATACAATTATAGTAAAATTTAGATTTACTAGTGATTAAAAATGGATATTGAAAAGATAAAAGAAGAACGAAAAAAGTGGCTTACATGGAAAAATATCGCTCCATTGCGTCAAGCCCTTGAACATTTAGATGATGTTGCGTGTAGTGTAGATCTTGGTGATGTTGTTTCTATTAAAGGTGATACATTAGATAACACGCAAGTGTACGAGATGGCAAAGATGTTGATGCCATGGAGAAAAGGACCTTTTGCCCTAGGTGATATTTATATAGATGCAGAATGGCGTAGTAATGTAAAGTATAATCTTTTACGTCCATATTTTGACCTTAAAGGGAAAAAAGTAGCAGATATTGGGTGCAATAATGGGTACTATATGTTTCGTATGCTAGAGGATGAACCTGAACTCTTGGTAGGATTTGATCCTTCTCCTTTATATAAAACACAGTTTGATTTTATCAATCACTATATAAAAAGTTCTATAGTCTATGAGCTGTTAGGTGTGGAACATCTTGAGTTTTATGAACAAAAATTTGATACTATTTTTTGTTTAGGAGTACTTTATCACCGAAGTGATCCCGTAGCGATGTTGAAATCTTTATATAGAGGGCTTGAAAATAAGGGTGAACTTATTTTAGATACATTTTATATTGATGGTGATGAAGAGATAGCGTTATGCCCGAAATCAAGCTACTCAAAAATACCAAATATCTATTTCGTGCCAACTATCCCAGCATTGAAAAATTGGTGTTTACGTGCTGGATTTGCAAGTTTTGAGGTGTTAGAGACTTCTAAAACAGATGCTTCGGAACAGAGAAAAACTGAGTGGATAGAAGGACAGTCATTGGAGGATTTTTTAGATCCTGAAGATGAGAGTAAAACAGTGGAAGGGTATCCTGCACCACAAAGGGTCTATGTAAAACTGATAAAGGATAAAAAGTGACAAACAATGAACATGAAGATGAACTCGAAATAGAGACCTATACTAATAGCGATAATGATGTTATTATAAAAACACATCAAAGTATTAACCAAAATTTTTCTGGTGAAGTGCAAAAGATGGAACATGGATATGTTGAGCTATTGTTACAGACAACTCAAGAGATGGTCGCAGATGAACAAGGATTGATTCATGGTGGATTTATTTTTGGTTCTGCTGACTATGCAGCGATGTTGGCTGTTAATGAGCCTAATGTTGTCCTTGTTGCAAGTGATTGTCAGTTTCTCTCACCTGTAAAACTTTATGATGAGGTGCGTGTTATAGCAAAAGTTCGCCATAAAGAGGGAAGAAAACGAAATGTTCATGTACGTTGTTTTGTATATGATATTAAAGTGTTTGAAGGGGAATTTAAAACAGTTATAACTGAAAAACATGTGTTAAAGATGAAGCTTCTCAATAAAGAAGAGGAGGAGAGTGGAACACACAACGATGAATAGTTGCGTGTTAGAGTTGGCGTAACCAAAAAGGGATATATTGTTGCTCCTCTTTGATGGTTGTTGAAGCACCATGACCTGGATATAATGGTTTGTCAAACTCAAGTTGTGCAAACTTTTGAAGTGAAGTTTTCATATCTTGAGGGTTAGAGTAGGGAAAATCGGTTCTTCCTATACTCCTTGCAAATATAAAATCACCACTAAACATCGCATCGCCTATCTCTATCGTGGAAGATCCTGGTGTATGACCTGGAAAGTGACGAAATTGTACTTTGATTCCTGCGATATCTACAATAGCATCTGATTCAACCAAAATATCTGGTGTTGATGGTGGTAAACCTGGCATCCAATTACTCTCACGTAAAAGCATAACGTCTTCTTGTGGTGTATAGAGTTTAACACCAAGCTCTTTTTGGAGTTGTGCATTACTCCATACATGGTCAAAATGTCCGTGTGTATTAAGAATAGCAACTGGATTAGTAACATTCTCTTTAACCCATGCGACAGCCCCCATTCCTGGATCAATGATAATATCTTTTCCATCAACATGTACTATGTAGCAGTTTGTTTGGTACTCTCCCATAGGTTCTATTTTTATTTCCATTTTCATCTCTTTTTTAGTTGGATTATAGCATTATTTCTCTATGGAATTTTATAAAACTTTAGAACATATCATACAAGCATCATCCCCACAAAAGAAAAAAGAGGCGTTTTACCATTTTTATGATGCCTACAAAAAGGGTGTTACTGTTTTTGAGAGGGATGCAAAACCAGTAGTGTTTACAACACCATCATATGCACCATTTTGTACAATTGTTGCACCACAAGATGTCCCAAAACGTTCAAATCTAACACAAAAAGAGGGACAAATAAACTTACTACACGCAGTGGCACATATAGAGTACTCTGCAATAGATTTAGCACTTGATGCAGTCTATAGGTTTCGTAATCTTCCTCAATCATACTATGATGATTGGTTAGCTGTTGCAGAAGATGAGATTCGTCATTTTGAGATGATAGAGTCATTATTGCATGAACTAGGGAGTTACTATGGTGCTGTCAGTGTGCACAGTTCCCTTTTTGAAGCGAGTCAAAAGACACAAACACTACTTGAGAGGATGGCTGTTGTTCCAAGATATTTAGAAGCCAATGGACTCGATGCAACACCAATGATTTTACAAAAACTGAAGCGATTACCTCAAAATACTATGATAGATAAAATAATACAATCTTTAGAGGTGATTTTAGAAGAAGAGATCGATCATGTACGTAAAGGGGATAAGTGGTTTCGGTATGCACTTGAAGATGGAGATGATGCACAAGAAGTATATTTTGAAATTATCAAAAAATATTATCCAAGAGGTTTTTTACGTCCTGATGATTTAAATATATCAGCACGTAAAGAAGCTGGATTTAGTTGTGACGAACTCAAACATATTGCACATAAAGTGGTGTGTTAAAAAGAGGATTACTCTTTCATAAAATCACTAGAATCTTGATAATGATCACGAACCTCTATAAAAAGATCAATATGTTTAAAAAATAGATCAATGAGTTCTGGATCAAAGTGACTTCCTGCTTCCTCTTTCATATACTTGAAAATATCTTTATCATCCCATTTTGTTTTATAACTTCTTTTTGAATTGAGTGCATCAAATGTATCAGCAATTGCTGTAATACGAGCAAATATATGGATCTCTTTTCCTTTGAGACCACGTGGATAACCACTACCATCATAACGTTCATGGTGTTCATGTGCGATGGTCGCTGCTGCTTGGAGTAGAGGTTTGTCAGAATCTTTAAAAAGGTTGTATCCAATAGTGGTGTGTGTTTTCATAATTTCCCACTCCTCTTGAGTGAGTTTTGAAGGTTTATGTAAGATAGTGTCTTCGATTCCAACTTTACCAATATCATGCATTGGTGATGCAAGTGTAAGGCGTTTAATTTCATCTTCATTTAAGCCATAATGACGAGCTAAAATCTCTGAATATTTTGCCACACGACGAACATGAAAACCTGTTTCTTTTGAACGTGTTTCTGTTAGTTCACTCATTTTAAAGATAAGATCTTGTTGTGTTTGTTCTACCTCTTCATGAAGCTGTACCACTTCAGTAATATCGTTTCGTATAGCAATAAACTCTTCGATATTACCATACTCATCTAAAATAGGATTAATAGTCGCTTCAACTATATAGTATGAACCATCTTTTTTTCTATTTTTTACAATACCTCTCCAAGATTTTTTATTGAGAATTGTTTGCCACATTTCTCTAAAAGCTTCTTTTGGCATATCTTGATGGCGCACAAGGTTATGAGGTTTTCCAAGAAGCTCTTCGAGTGAATAACCAGATATTTTGCTAAATTGTTCATTTGCATACGTAATGATACCACGACGATTTGTTTTAGAAACTATACTGCTGGTATCAACAACATTTTTATATTGGTTGAGGAGATTAATACTACGGACAATGTTGTTTTTAATTTTAATACTTAACCATAAAATAAAAAGTGTAAGTGTTAAAAGTAAAAAAGTATTGATAATGAGATTTTGAAAAATATTTTTAGATTTTTGAGAAACGTAATTGTCGATACTTTCAAAATATTGCATCTCAAAACGGTAGAGCTCATCAATAAGAGTTGTTGCATTTTTCCACCATTTAGTTGGATTTATCTGTGTACTTTTAAGGTATTGTAATGAATATTTTTTGATTGTCTGGAGAATCCATTGATAGTTGTCTGTAAGGGTGAGCTCTTGATATTTTTTATAAATATTGTCAGGGGCTGTAGCTTCAAACTGATAGAGTGCTGAATCATACATCCCTTTTGCATGAATAACCCGATATAAAAGGTTTCCTTCGGTAAATTTTAATGAAAAGATTCCATTAAAAGCACCACGAATTTGTCCTAAAGATTCTTTCATAAGTGCAAGGTTTGTATAGACTTGTAAGTCATTTTTTAAGTTTGTATCTTCAATTCGTACAATGAGGTTCATATAGCTGTTTTGTAGTTGTGCAATTAGTTGTGTATAATAGTCAAAAGCTTGAATTGTTGTCATTTGAAAATGTGATATTTGTGCACGAATATTATAAAGTTTTTCTATAAGTTGTTGATATTCTTTGTATGTTGTACTCTTTTTTTGTTGTTCGATATGGAGATATTGTTGAAAGACTGTATTAACTATGTTTCGTTGTTTGTTAAGATGGACTTTTGTAATATTGCTTTGATTTGCGAGAAAACCACTGGTGAGTCCACGCTCTTTTTGAAGTTCGTTAATAAGGTGTGCAACTGTTTTAACACGTAGTACATTGTCTTTTAGTGCTGAAAGTTGATTAAGATCTTGATACGCATAAGTACTTAAAAGAATAAATCCAACTAAAATAGTCAGCATAGGTACAAAAGTAAGAAGTTTTAGTTTGGTTAAAATATCTTTTGCTTTAATGATAAACTCTTTATGTTGTAAAATTTTTTGACATTAGTGATATTATAGTGTTTTTTTGTTTAGATAGATCTAAAAGATGTATGTTACATTGTTGTTATATAAAGTTTGATATAATAACTGTAGATTTTAAATAGGTGTATAAAGCAGAAATGAAAAAGTATGAACAAATAGCAAAATATTTGCAACTTTTCTTAGAAGATGAAGTAAAAAAAACAGGTTTAAACCGTGTTGTTCTAGGACTTAGTGGAGGTTTGGACTCTGCTGTTGTTGCAGTATTGGCACATAAAGTTTTTGGAGATGATCTTTTGTGTGTAAAGATGCCTTCACACTATTCATCTCAAAGCTCTTTAGATGATGCAGATGCTTTATGTAAAGATTTTGGACTGCGAAATAGTACTGTAAGTATCACACCTATGTTACAATCATATGAAGCACTCAATGAAGATATGGATAATCTAAGAAGAGGTAATCTTTCAGCTCGTTTGCGTATGGCAACACTGTTTGATATATCTGCACGTGAGAGTGCTTTGGTTCTTGGAACGAGCAATAAAAGTGAATTGATGCTTGGATATGGAACACTTTATGGAGATCTTGCAAGTGCGATAAATCCTATAGGTGATCTATATAAAAGTGAAGTGTTTGAACTTGCACGCTATTTGCGTGTTACACAAAGCATTATTGATAAGCCACCATCAGCAGATTTATGGGATGGACAAAGTGATGAAGCAGATTTGGGATATACTTATGAACAACTTGATGGTGCAATGAAACTTTATGTAGATCAAAAAATGTCTCGTGAAGATGTTATTGCTTGTGGAATCGATCCTAAAATGTTAGATATGATTATCAAAAGAATATTTAGAAATCATTTTAAAAGAAAAATGCCGGTGATAGCTAAGTTGACATCACGTACATTGGGACACGATTTTAATTATCCACGTGATATTACTTTATAATAAAGGGAGATACAATGGAAATACCATTTCACAAATATGAAAGCTCACGAGAAGCACACGCAAATGTTAGTGATGTTCTTGATGGTGATGATATTACACAAGTAGCACAACTTGAAGATGAGTTTTGTGCTTATGTTGGAGCATCTTATGCACTTGCAACATCTCATGGAACATCAGCACTCCATTTAGCGATGTTAGCACTTGAACTAAAACGGGGGGATAAGGTTGTTTGTAGTGTTAATGCTCATCCAAATGTTCCTGAAGTGGTACGTCACTTTGATGCCGAGCCTATATTTATCGATATTGAAGAAGATACATACAATATAGATCTTGATAAGCTCGAAGAGTACCTTAAAGAGAATAGTTCTAAAAAACTCAAAGCTGTTGTTATCACACATATAGGTGGAGTTGTAACCGATTTAGATAGAGTTTATGAGATGGGACGCACATACAATGTAAAGATTGTTGAAGATGCAAGTGATGCTCTTGGAGCTACATATAATGATCAAAAAATTGGATCAACTGGTGCAGATATCGTATGTTTTAACTTCTCTCCACATCTACGTAAAAATATATGTAATGGTGGTATGGTTGTAAGTGATGATGAAGAGATTATCCAAAGAGCACGTTTATTGTCACACCATGCTATTGTACGTGATGAAGATGCTTTAGAATATATTTATGATGTTGTAGATATTGGTAATGATTATAGTTTAAGTGAGTTAAATGCTGCATATATTCGTGCACAGCTTCAACAGCAAGATGCTAATATTGTTCGTCAAAGAGAGATTGCACATGAATATGCAAAAGCATTAGATGGTGTTGAACATATAACATTGCCAAGGATGGATAATCCTCAAAATCCATTTTCACTCTATATTATCAAGATTGATAAAAACAGAGACTCTTTTGCTTTAGAGTTAAAAAAAGAGGGTGTTGGTACAGGTCTACATTATATTCCACTCCACCTTTTAAGCTATTATAAAACAAAATATTCATTGCGTGTTAATGACTTTCCAGTAGCATTACGCACGTATCAACAGGTACTTTCGTTGCCAATTCATGGTAATATGAGTGATGAAGATGTACAAAAAGTTGTAAAAGTTATCAAAAAAATAGCAAAAACACGAGTATAGTTTTTGCTATGAAAGCAAAACTTGTTTTATGGGTTGAGGAGTATTTTTATGCTCCAAAACCATTCCAAAAATTTCTTTCTTTCCTTTTAATACCCCTTTCGTGGATCTATTGTTTTGTTATGTGGAGTCGGTATAAACTTGCCAATGCTGAGGATCTTGGTATTGAAGTTGTTAGTGTTGGTAACTTACATGTTGGTGGTAGTGGCAAAACCCCTTTTGTGATAGCACTTGCTCAAAATCAGCGAAATATTGCAATTATTTTGCGTGGTTATGGTAGAGAGTCTCAAGGGATGATTGTTGTCAAACACGCAGGAGAGATTTTGTGTGATGTTGCACAAAGTGGTGATGAAGCGATGATCTATGCACAAAAACTCCCTTTTGCAACGGTGATAGTGAGTGAAGATAGAAAAAAAGCTATACACCATGCAAAAGAGCTTGGATTGTGTAGAGTGATACTTGATGATGGCTATTCAAAACATATGATTAAGAAAAAAGATATTTTACTTAGTATCAACACATCAAATCAACATTGTTTACCAGCAGGGGCTTTTCGTGAACGTTTATGGAAAGGAAAACAGGCGTATATCGCTCATGAAGATACAGACTTCTTTCGTCATGTCACTTTACAAGATGCAACCCCTCGTATGGTTTTAGTTACAGCCATCGCACGTCCACAACGCCTAGACAAATATCTTCCTGAAGTTGTAGGTAAATATTATTTTGAAGATCATCATTCTTTTACAAAAGAGGAACTAGAAACAATTTTAAAAGAGCAACACGCAACAAGTTTACTTGTTACATTAAAAGATTATGTGAAGATCGAGCAGTTTGGTCTGCCGGTATCATTACTTGATCTTGATATTACTCTTAGTAATGAGGTGATTAACTTTGTTGCTTTTGAATAACCCGTTTATTAAAAAAACGGAGTAAAAACTCTACGCTAAATGCAAAAGCAAATGCTCCTATAAGGTAGTATGCAATTTGTGGCATAGTACTATATGTGGAATAGAGTGTAATAGCTGCAATACTAAACATGGCAACTATTGCTGAAACAACAAGGTATTTATTTGCATTTGTCTGTTGTAAAAGAAATAGGTGTGCTATATGTGTTGTTCCTTGAACAATAAGCATAATAATCGCTGCAACTGTTGTAATCTCAGATAGATTAAAAAAGAGTATCATGGGAATAATCAATGCTGCACTGATAATAAGCCCTTCAAAAGAGTTGTAAACATTATACTGATATATTTTAGGCAAGTTTCCCTCTTTTGCCATTGTATATCCAATGTCAGCAACAGCATACAGCGTTGCATTGATAGCAGATGCAGTTGCTAAAAGGGCTGTCAATGCGATAATTTTAAATCCTAACGCTCCAAAAACTGGTTGGGCAGCTTGTGCAAGAGCATAATCTTTTGTATGGATGATAGTTGGTAGTGGTAATGTTCCTAAAACTGCAATACTTGTGATAATGTATAGGAGGGCAACAAGAGCAATAGCTATCATCATTGCTTTAAGCATTGTTGTTTTTGGATCTTGCATATCCTCAACTGTATTTGTTATAACACTAAATCCCTGATATGCAAAAAATGTGATACCAATGGCAAAAACCATACCATCGATAGGTGGCATTTTAGACACACTTAAAAGGGAAGGATTGATATAAAATAGAGTTGTAATGCTAAAAATGACAAGGACACTCAGTTTGATAAAAACAATAATATTTTCAGACTTTGCAACTATACTAGCCCCTATAAGATTAATAGCTGTAAATAAAAGTACAACTCCAATAGCAAAAATATTTATCATTTGCGTTGTATGTTCTGTATGGATAAAAGTTGTTGCATATGTTCCAAAAGATTTTGCAACAGCACCAACAGCAATAAGTTGTGAAAAATAAAACATTACACCCATTGAACCTGAGAAAATATTTTCTCCAAAGCCTTGAACAAGATATTCTACAATACCCCCTCGTGATTGATAACGGATAGCTAGTTGTGCTAAAGAATATCCACTTAAAAAAGCGATGAGTGCTCCAAATATAAAAGATACCCATACGATATTTCCTGCAAGAGCACCAGCTTGTCCTATAACTATAAAAATACCAGCTCCTACCATTGAACCGATTGCTAAGAATACAGCACTCCATAAACCAAATGCTTTAGTTTTCATTTTGAACCTCTTATAATCTTTTTTTAATTGTAGTACGAATAAAACAATAGAAGTTTTCAATTAGTAAAAAAGTACTATAATGACAAGAGAATATAAATAAATATTTGTAAAGGAGGATACGATGTTTAATGTTTTAGAATCATTAATGTTTGGTTTTGAAGAAATTGTAAAATATTATATTATTCGACGTGTGTTACTTGTTGGAAGCATTATAAGTGGAATATGGATACTATTAGGGTGGTTTTTATGGGATAAGATTATAAGTACAAGTAGTGCATTTATAGATCTATTACCTTTTTCGATGTTACGTTTTAACGGGGCAACGATCATTTCAACTTTCTTTTGGTTTTGTGTAGTTTTAATCACTTTTGCATTGTTAATAACGTTTTTTGGTAATCTTTTACTGGAGAAATATTCAAAAGAGCGTTATAGTGCTATCACACTATTGTTAGCATTAGGAAGTGCTGTTTTTTGGGGTGTTGTTTGGTTCTTTTATGAAGATAGTTTTCATGGTATTTTTGTAAATTTGTTAAATTGGCTTCCATTTGAAACCGTAGAGAAGGGGATATCGTACCTCTTAGGTCTATACTTTATTTATAATGGAATAATTGTTTCTTTAGTTCTAGTTACTAGCTTTTTTAGTGAGTCTACACTCTCACTGGTTCAAAAAAATAATTTTCCATACGATAACCTTTTGGATGAAGATAAAGTAAAATTAACTAAAAAACGTGTTTTTGATATATGTTTGTATTTTATTATCTCTGTAGCAGTATTTCCATTACTTTTTATTCCTGTAGTGAATTTTATTGTGCAATTGGGATTGTGGATATGGTTGTTAAAAGATATTTTAGTATTTGATACAGTATCACTATGGATAGATGCAAAACATCAAAATGGGATTGCAAAACATAAAGTTGCATTGTATGTTATAGCAACAATGAGTGCACTATTTAACTTTATACCTGTTTTAAATTTGTTTGGACCTGTATTTGGAGAGATGGCGATGTTTTATTATTTTAAAGAGTTACGAGAAGAAGTATATCTGCAAGAGTAGATTTTCAGGAGTAGTTTACTCCTGAAGTTTTTTAAATATTGATCCTGTAATAAGTAAGGCAATGCCATCAAAAAAGAGGCTAAAACCTACTAAAAGACCAATAAGGTACATAGAACTAAAAGGCCATCCTGCAACAAATAAAATACCGATAATCATAGAAAAAAGAGCGTTAATCATCCACCAAATCCATCCTTGTGCCGGACGCATAGAAAGTGCAAGAGAAAATCCTGCAAAAGAATCCATAAAAAAGTATATGCTAAGTAAAAGGCCAATAGTTCCCACTCCACTCATAGGATAAAAGATCATAAAAAGTGCAATAGCTATCAAAATAAAACTTTTAAGCCATCCACTAATATCACTTTTATTTGTCATATAGGTAAAATATCCAGCCATAAGACCAGCAACCATCATAAGCCACGATACAAAAGTGACTGTTGCCATAGTCATAACAGCTGGTTCTACAATACCAATAACGCCAAGAATAACAAATATAATACCTGCAACTTTTGAATATTTATAAAATTTTTCAAAAAGATGTTCTTCAACCGGATGTTTCCACATAATATAATCCTTTGTAAGTAAGATAGCACGATTGTACTCTTTTTTAGATAACATTGTAGGTGACTTAAGTAGCATTATAAAGTGTAACTTATAAATATAAAGCTATTGTGAAACTTTTTCTATATCTAATAAATAGGTATAATAATAAAAGAAAAATATTAGGAAAAGATATGTCTTATATACAATCTATTTTTATAACTATCAGTTTGTTTTTTATGTTGCAAGGTTGTGTTGGTTTAGATCCAAAAACAGGTGATATGAGTGTTGTTGTACCCATTAAGGTTATCGATACAAAAGTACAACAAAAGTTTCCATTAACACAAAAACTTCAACTCGGATCTGTAAAGTTTTATGATCCAAGCGTACAAGGAGATAGTGTTTCAAAGGAGAAACTACAGATTACTCTTTCGTTTATGTATAGCTATTTTTTACTTCCTACAGGCATAACAGGTGGTGTTTCGATATTATCAGGGATTAGATATGATCAAAAAACAAAAAACCTGTATTTAAAAGATCCAAAAATCAAAGATATATGGTTTCAAAATAACTCAATGATGAAATTATTTTCACCAGTTATGAAAGATGAACTAGCAAAACTCTTATCATTGTACTTAGAAAACTATCCGATCTACTCTTTAAAAGATCAAGGCTATCAGGCATCATTTGTTAAAGATATATCGATACAAGATCAAGATATTTATTTGCGTTTGGGTTGGTAGAGAAGAGATCTTGTTATAACATAAAATACAAACTGATTTGTGAGAGTATCTCGGAATCTGAGCCAAATAACTTGTTTAAAAGCTCAAAAAATGATACGATTATGACAATAAACAGCTCACTCTAAAGGTAAAAAAGATGTATGAAGAGAAAAAATGGATATGGCAGCATGATGATTTTCCCCATTTTCGTTATGATCGTGCAAAATTTTTATCTCTTTTGAGCGAAATTTCTAAAAAAAGCGGCAAACTAGAGGGAATATTAGAGTCATTAGGTCACTATGATAATAACTTTTTAGAGATTGAATCAAGTACGAAAGAGATTGTAGAATCATCACAAATAGAAGGAGAACTGCTTAATCGTGACAGTGTACGCTCTTCTATTTTAAAAAGATTAGATAAGCTAGATGATACAAAAGACTGCTCAACTCAACAAACCGATGGCCTAGTAGAATTACTTTTAGATAGCGCTCAAAACCATAAACCTTTAACAACCAAGAGACTCTTTGGATGGCATAATACACTTTTTCCAAGTGGATATAGTGGTCTTTATAAGATTGAAGTCGCACAATATCGCTCTGAAGAGATAAGCGTTGTATCGCAAAAAAATGGCAAGGAGAGGGTTCACTACACTGCACCGCCACCACAAAATGTCTCTAAAGCGATGGAAGAGTTTTTGGAGTATGTAAATAATGCTAAGGAAGATCCATATATCAAAGCAGCAGTAGCGCATTTATGGTTTTTAACTATCCATCCTTTTGATGATGGAAATGGAAGAATAGCACGAACGCTTACAAACTACATCTTAGCAAAAGAGTTGTCTCAAGAGCATTATTACTTTTCTATCTCAACAGCCATAGCAAATGATAAGAGAAATTATTACAAACTTTTAGAAAAGACGCAGAGAATCCTTACAAACAGTGATCTCAACATTGAGAATTGGATAGAGTGGCACTCCAAGATGATACTCAGTGCCATAGAACAATCATTGGAACAAATACAAAGAGTAGTTGAGAAAACAGCATTTTGGGATAGAGCACGAGAACATAGCCTCAACACAAGACAAATCAAAGTGCTTAACAAACTACTTGATTTTGGAAAGAATGATTTTGAAGGTGGGCTCAATGTCAAAAAATATATCTCAATTACAAAAACATCACCCGCAACTGCAAAGAGGGATATCAGTGATTTGGTAGAAAAGGGGCTTTTAAAGAAAGTGGAGGGCAGTGCTGGAAGAAGCACTCGATATAATGTAGTATAAAATAGGAACAAAAGACCAAGGTGTATACTGGGTACCCATTACACACCCTAAAGAAAAATACTATTTATTCATTTATATTCTTTTTTTGCGTATTTTAGCATAAAAAGTAGAAGTTTTTGTTGGCTGATATCTCTATTTAAAAGTGCAAGTTCATTATAAAGTGGAAACAAAGAAGAATGACAATCTCCAATGATAGAAATAAGAAGCATAAAAGGGCACCTTCAAAATATTTGAAAAAACTGTAACTCTTTTTTTGTTTAAAATAGATTAAATTAAGAATATCAATATATAATATTTTTCTCTTAGTTTAAATGAAATGAAAAAAATGAAAAAAGATTACGATAAAACTCTTACACGACTTGTAGGAATTCTGACTAAACTTTCCAATGGAGAGATGCCAACTTCAAAGGAATTGGCAGATGAATACAATGTAAGTGTCCGAACAATTCAAAAAGATATAAAAGAACGTCTTTATTATTATCCTATAATAAAAGATAAAGAACATCGGTTTCGGTTTGAATATGGTTATTCTCTTAAGCGAACAACCCTTACCAATGATGAGATGATTTTTTTAAATTTAGCACTTACTCAATTTGAAGATGTTGATGATATAGATAAAGTCAAAGACAGTATATACAAAAAAATTATTAATAAAAATTTTTATTCCCCTTATTTTATCAAGCAAGATGATCTTGAAGATCTTGATATTGAATCCCCTTTCATCTCGCAGTTAGAACAAATCATAGAAGATAAAGAGATTGCTATTATCACCTTTACAAATCAACAAAAAGAGTTGGAGCTTTATAAAATTGCTGCATTTGATGGTTTTTGGTATCTCTTAGCAAAAGATATAGAAGCACAGAAAGTTAAAGTATTTCGTCTCTCAGATATTAAACATATAGAAAAAACATCTCGCTATCATCATACAACTGATAAATATATAGAGGAAGTTTTAGGTCGTGTGCATTCTGCATTTTTTGAAGATGGAAATTCTTTTGACGTCGAGGTTAAAGTCTATAAAGAGATAGCAATCTATTTTAAAAACAGAGAATTTTTAGAGTCTCAAGAAATCGTAAAAGAACAAGAAGATGGTTCTTTAATTGTTCGTTTTAGTGTTACACATGATGAAGATATAGATAACATCATTAAATCATGGCTTCCACATATAGAAGTCTTAAAACCTGAACGATATCGAAAGAAATTACTGAATGAATTGAAAAATTATATAAAAAATTTGGAAGCGAACTGATGTATTCGTTTGTAATGTATACAATTTGATAATTCAAAAATAAAGGAACGAAAAATGAAAAAAATCGTAACAACAATGGTGATGGGAATCGTAATAGCAACTGGTGTACAGGCAGAGAGTGTATATAGTGATACAAATCGTGCTTGGTTTAATAATGAAACATTTAGTAAAGTGAAGATAGGAGGAGGGATAGATAAGTCTAACTTCTATATGGGTATGGATTGGATGACACCTTCTCAACATGGTTTTAGTTTTGGAATTGGTGCAGATTATTTGAATTATGAAGCTCCTAAAAATACCACACAAACATATGGAAGTATTTATACTCTTGGAGCTGAAATAAAACTAGGGTATGATCTTGGAGAGTTAAGTGCAGGATATCTTCCAGTGCAACTTAAAGCAGGGTATGGCTATGGCGTAGCACGAATTGATACAATAAATAAATGGGGTGCAAATTATAGTGTAGCTGCTGAAGTGAATGTTTATAAAAGTGTTGGAGTTGGTGTTGCACATCATTGGCAAGATACAGATACAGTAGTAGATTTCGATGATACTGTTGTTTATGTTTCAATAGCATATTAAGTAGGGTAGTGGAATGGCACGAATTTTTTTACTTGGTGGTTATGATCTTGAGATGCTTGAGATTAAGAAGCTTCTTCAAGAGCAAGGAGAAAAATTCATAGATAAGGAGCTCTCTTGGGGAGCTTCTTTAAGTGCCTATAAAGATGTTTTTAATGATAAAGATACCTTTATCGGCATAGAACTTGAAGTAGATATTAAACCACCAAAACATTACGTTGAAATTGATCACCATGGTAAAAATGCTCATAAAGAAAGTGCCATTGAGCAGGTGGCAGAGCTCTTGGGAGTAGAACTCAATAGATGGCAGCAACTGGTGGCTGCCAATGATGCTCGTTATATATCAGGGCTTAAACAGCTTTGTGCAACTGATGAAGAGATAAAACAGATACGTCTTGAAGACAGAAAAGCCCAGGGTGTTTCAGAAAATGATGAAAAACTTGCTATAGAGTCTATAAAACAAGTAGATAGTTCTCATATAATCTATGCTTTAACACAACACTTTTCAGCAATAGCTGATAGGGTGTATGATAAATTTACACACTATGTTATTTATGATGATGTTAATGTTGTTTTTTATGGATTTAGTCTAGATAAACTGCTACATTTTTTGAATAAAAAACAAATATCACCAAAAAGTTATTACTATGGTGGAGGTGATTTTGGTTTCTTAGGTATAAAAAAAGGGATTTTGAATAGTGAGGAAATCAAAAGCTTGATAAAGGAGTTTATAGAGATGGAAGAAGAGAAAAAAGATGGAATAAGTTATCACACTTTTATGTTTCCTTTTACTTTTAAAGAAAAAGAGTTTGATAAAGGTGAAAAGTGGAAGTATTTACCTTTTAATATAGAAAATAATAGAGATTATAATGAATATGTTTACTTTTACAAGCATGTTCAAGAAGCACTCTTTAGTGATAAAGATGAAAATAACAGTAGCATTTCAAGGTATTATGAGTATAAAAAACAAGAAGGCTTTTTTATTATAGATACTCATATAGGTAGATATGAACTAGAGCTAGATGGTATCTCTTTGCGAATTTTTAATACAGATGTTGCAATATTAAGTTTTAATCTAATCAATAGAAAGTATCACAAACAAAAAGATGTATTAGCCATTAATGATTTTGGACGTCGTATATATCCTCAATTTTTAGGTGAAAATTTTAATTTAAAAGATACTAAAAACGCCTTCTTAGCGAATGAGATTATTCTTCGTTTTGATGATGGAGAAGAGTATAGAGAAGATTTTTGTGAATTTTCAAAAAAGGAAAATCTGCAACTTCAAAAACTCTCTTTATTACCAAAATATATTTTAGAGTTGATTCGTGAAAACTTTGAAAACCCTCATCTCTTAAGACCCATTATGGATGACAGAATGTTCGTCATCTCTCAATATAATAATGATGCTTTAAGTAAGAGTCTAAAAAAATATGATAGAAAAAATGGTTATGTTTATGAAAATAATGATTTTTGGTATAAATATGTATTTGTTGATGGAAATGGAAAAACTTGTCAAAGCCAATATATGTCCAAAGAACTTATAAAAAACAGTACATATGACAGATGGGTGGAGTGGGGGACACTCTTTGGAGTGAGTCGTTACTCTTTTGTATCTTTAACAGGTAGTTGGTTTGGTAAAAACAGACTTTTACCGCATATGCAGACAATCTATTTTCAAATATTCACACTACTCTTAGCTTATAGAGCTACTATTATTAAGTTTTCAGATGATATTCAGAATGTAACAGAAAAAGAAGATGAAAAACTTGCTACTGAAACACAAAAAATATATAAAAAATATCTCAACTTTTTAAATAAACTCTACTTCAAAGAGGTAACAGCACAAGATCAAGGGATAGAGCTTTACAATAAAGCGATGCAGATTATGGATATACCAAAATATATGACTGATCTTGACAATGAGATTAATGAACTGCATCATTATGTAGATATGTTAGAGGAGAAAAAAACAGCAAAAAAAATGAACCAATTAACAGAACTTGGTACAATCTTTTTACCAGGTACCTTTATAGCAGGTTTATTAGGTATGAATGTTTTACCAGAAGGGATTTCAGGTATTGTAACAACAATGCTTACTGTTGGATTTATCTATTATCTTACCAAAAAGACTACACAACAGTATGGTATTGATGTAAAGAAATTTTTTAACAAAGTAAAGGAGTATCATGAGTAATTATAAAGTTAAGTTTACCCTCAAACAACACACACCCATCATTCACTTTCAAAGTGATCAAAGTGGGGCGACATTACGAGCAACAGAGTTAAAGCCAAAGTTTGATCGGTTTTTAAAAAAGTATGCTTTTGATGGGAATGTTCCTGATGAATTAAAAATAGATAAAAGCAATGATGCACTTGATTATAAAGTAAAAATAAATATTAAAAATCTGCATAAAGAGCCAATAACTCCAAAAATTCTAAAAATGAATAAAGGGACAAACAAAGAGGAGATAAAAGAGGATAATTTTCCTTGTTTTTTTGCAACTATGGGAAAAGAGTGGAAAAAAAGTCCAAAATATTTTTCTTATGCTGAGGGTATCACTGTTAGCATAGTAAGTATGAATGATACATTAGATAATAAATTAATAAAACAAATAAAAAATTATTTTCCACGTTTTATTTTTGAAACAAATTTTGGTACAAGACAATCAAAAGGGTTTGGTTCTTTTAGTGTTATAAAAGTAGATAATAAAACATTTAACTATCAAGATTTAAAATATCAATCTTTTGAAGTAGATGTTGAAAAAATAGATAAAAAAATATTTCCTTATGTTAAATATGAAAATGAACCAAGTAATGAGTTTAAAGTGCAAAAAAAACTTTTTACAGTCATTGATATTTTTTATAAAACTATAAGAAGTGGTATTAATCTTCGAGGTCAATTTTATTTTAAATCTCTACTGTTTTTATATGCAAAAAAAGAGGGAATTCAGTGGGATAAAAAAACTTTAAAACATAAGTTTGTTTCTGAAAAAGATTTAGAAGAACAACGAAAAAAACATAATTTTCCAGATGTATTAGATAAAAATAACCTTGCAAAAGACAATCCTTTATTGGTTAGAGATTTATTAGGTTTAGCAACTACACAAGAGTGGCGGCTTTCATATAAATTTAGAGTGCGACATCCAAAAAAGGAAGATAAGTATTATCAAGAAAATGATATTTTAAGAATGAAATCTCCTATTTTATTTAAGCCTATTAAAATAACAGATACAAAATTTGAAATATATATAATTCTAAATGAAATAAATGAGAATATCTTCAATAAAAAAATTAAAGTTTTAAAAACAAAAGATATAGGGAAAGGTAGGGATAAACGAGAAATAATTGATCAAGATTTGGATTTTAGATTCTGGAACGATTTTGATTTGGAAAAGTATTTTCATTTTATCACATATAAAGTTGAACTAGATAAGCATATTGCAAAAGACTTTATTAAACATCCTTATAGTCATCTTATCAGAGAAATTTATAAAGATTTAAAGGCTAACAAATGAACTACATAGCATACACTATAGGCCCAATATATGAGACTATTTTAAACTCTCTTTATGATAAAAATAATAAAACAAA